>ENA-ORSA01000463-ORSA01000463.1-human-gut-metagenome-genome-assembly--contig:-NODE-463-length-44275-cov-4.645206_pt1 | contig 44275 bp, 30 predicted proteins | sample MGYA00242179_ERZ509142 | MGnify/ENA primary metagenome ERZ509142 (study PRJEB26280, sample SAMEA2338659) | human gut metagenome | biome: human gut; feature: human-associated habitat; material: faeces... | reverse complement strand
CCTCCGTGGCAGGCGGCCTGTCCCGGGTGGGGAAGATCCCCTTCATCAACTCCTTTTCCGTGTTCTGCACGCGCAGGAACAGCGTTAGGATCATGCCGAGCATCATCAGGCCCGCCATGGCAAAATACAAGATGCGGATACTCGTGTTTTCCACCAGAATACCGCCAAGGTTCTGCATCAAAATGGCACTCATCGCGTCCGTAGCGCTGATAACGCCCAGTGCCGTGGAAACGGAACGCACCTGCACAACGCCGCGCACAATCTTCAATAAGATCATCCCGAACAGCGTAGAACCGATAGCACGCAAAACCAGCATGGTCACAACCGCAACAAACGCGTTCGGCGCCGTGGCGTACAGCAAAAACTGCGCCACCATAATAGCAAACGCCAAAAGCATCAGCGTGCGCCCTGAAAAGCGATCCATAAATTTGTACGAAAACAAAATGACAGGCAGCTCAACAATCGTACTGAAAAACAGCACTGTGCCCACCGCACCCGTCGGCATGCCGAGCTCCTGCAATAAAATGGGGCTATATGTCATATTGAGATTTGAGCAGCCCGAAAAAACAAACCCGATGATGACGAACAAAATGTACATCGGCGCACAGAGAAATGAAAACTGCTTGCCCGCCGCAGCCTTTGCCGCTTCCGTATCCGTAAACGAAATGTCGTCCGTGCCGAGGAAACCCACAATGGCCAGCACCGCCGAAACGGAGACCGAAACAAAAATCAGCTGCGGGCTCGTAAATTCCATCATGGCGCAGGCCACCTGTACGGCCGCCGCATAACCGAACGTGCCCCAAATACGAATGGTGCCGTAGCGGTACTTCGTCGAGGTTGCCATGCGCTCGCTCACCGGCGAAAGCAATGAGATAAACCCCATGATGCAGCCGTTTAAAAGGAACAGCAGCATCGTTTCGCGCACCAACGCAAACAGAATACCGAACACCGCCACGCACGCCATCATCACCGTACAGATAAGCCGCGGCTTTCGCAGCTTATCATTGATATACCCCACGATCGGGATCAGCACCACGCCGAACAAGCTCGAAGCCGACATGATAAAGGACATCTCCGCTTTCGATTTGCCGATGCCCGTCAGATACATAGACAGCACCGAGGTAAACACGCCCAAGCTCCAGTAAAAGAAGAAATAGGTCAGGGCATACGCCGGGTAACTGCCGCGAAACGTTCGCTTGCTTTTTTCCATCTCAATCCAACCGCCTTCCCAAAATTTAGGGCGCACGCCGCACACAATGTGCAGCCCTTCCCCTCAAGGCTTATTTACGTCCATCATACCAAATCCCCCGTTGCGTTTCAAGCTTTTTGCGCACGGAAAAGCTTTTATTTTTGCAAAGCGGTAAAGAGGTACCCCCGGGCGAAAAAACGAAGCAGAATACAGTGCAGCCCTTTGAAAATAAGTGCAAAATAAGCAACCGCGTTCTGCCTTAACTGCGAGGCGATGTTCGGGAGCACTCCCGTTTTTTCTTTTCCGACGTGACGGAAGAAGCGTTCCATAAAAGTATCAGAGAAATTTTTTCGCTCCATGTTACTCAACTGTCGGTCGGTTGCTTGTGCGGGTGGACTATGATATGCTAAAGAAAAGTCCTAAGGGGAGGAAAATTTATGAATTTATCAAAAATAGGACAGTTTATCAGCCGGCGCAGGATGGCCATGGGTCTTACTCAGGCTCAACTGGCCGAACGACTGAATGTAACCGATAAAGCGGTCTCTAAGTGGGAACGTGGCAAAAGCCTGCCCGACGTGACGCTTTTCAGCCGTGTGGCTGCGGAGCTGCGCGTCAGCGTTGTGGAGCTTCTCAGCGGCGAACTCATGAACGTGGTTCGCAGCAGCAATCTGGACGAGGCCGTCGATTGGGATGGAAAAGCAGCTCAGGCCACACCTCTCACCTTACGCCGGGACGATCCTGCGGATTTACTGGTTTCGCCCTACTTGTTCGGCTGCAATCTGGAGCACACTCGCTCCTGTATCTATACCGGCCTATCCGCCCAGATGGTTCGCAATCGAAAGTTCGCCGGGAAGCCCACGGCTTGCGAGGGCTGCGCCATAGAATGGTTTCCCTTGGGGGAACGTGGCGTGTTTGCCTTGGATGAACCCTACACCCGCCACGGAGAAGGCTACCACATGAAGCGGACCCTCGAATGTAATTCCGTCGGTATCTTCAACCCCTACTGCGGGGAAGCTGTCGGCATGGGTCAGCATGGCATCACAATATCCCAAGGGCAACCGTATCTGTTCGGAATGGTGGTTAAAACCCAAGAATCGGTGAAGTTTACGGTTTCATTGACAGATCGAACCGGAAAGAACGTCTACTGCCGTGCCACATCTGTAGGTGGCGGCGACGATTGGACCCGTTTAGAGGTGGAGCTCACCCCGCAGGCCGCTGACCCTGATGCCGATCTGCGAATCTGCTGGGAGAATGCGGGTTATGTCTGCGTAGGAGCCGTTTCTTTGCTGCCCAAGGATCACTTCCACGGAATGCGCCGCGATGTGGTGGAAGCCATGAAGGATTTGGGCATCAAGGTGCTGCGCTGGCCGGGCGGCAATTTTGCCGGGGAATTCAACTGGATGGACGGCCTTTTGCCGGCGGATATGCGTGCGCCGTTCCAGTCTTATTTGGGTCTGGAAACTCAACCTCACACCATGGGCTACGATTTCAGCGAGATGAATACCGATGACTTTATCGCCTTGTGTCGAGAAATCGGTGCCGAGCCGTTTATCACCATCAACCCCTGTTGGAACACCCCCGATGAGAACGCCGCTTGGGTGGAATACTGCAACGGCGATGTCTCAACCCCCTACGGAAAACTCCGAGCCAATCGGGGTCACCAAGAGCCTTACAACGTGCAGTTTTGGTCATTGGGTAACGAATTCGGTTACGGTCACATGGAGGGCGACAACACTCCTGCCGGGTACTGCCAGATCGCACTGGAGAATGGCAAAAAAATGCTGGAGGCCTCACCCGGTCTCAGCCTGTGCTCCTCGGGACCCTATCCTAACAAGGAATGGGCAGAATTTTCAGCCAAGCCGCTTGCCGGGATTTCTCAGATGATTTCCCAGCACTATTATGGCTACGACCCCCATTACACCGACCTTTCCACCGTAGAGGAGGAATATAACCGGTGCATGGCTTCTGTCTCCCGGATGCGGGAGCTGATTCACCAGTCCCGGCAGTGGCTGGAGCCTTCTATACGCATTTCCATGGACGAGTGGAATGTGTGGTATGCCTGGTACCGTCCTTCCAGTGTTACCGACGGTATTTATGCGGCGCTGGTTCTGCACATGTTGATGGAAGAGGCGGAAAAAAGCGGGATAGCCCTTGCGTGTCACTTTCAGGCAATCAACGAGGGAATGCTGTGTGTGAAACCGAATCACGTGAGCTTGACAGCGCAAGGACAAGTGTTCTCCTGGATGAATCGCTGGCACATGGGTAATCGTCTGTGCTCCGCGTCTCAAGAAGCCGTTATTACCGTGGATCGAGAGGGTCGGGTGTCCGCCACGGTGGTGAACGCCGCATTTCACCGCAAAAAGCCGGTGGACTTCTCTTCCTTTGGACCTTGCAGCGAGGCGGTGCTCTTCTCCAGTGACACCGTGTTGCCTCCCTCCTCATTTACCCAGTCAAACGTTCTGGACCAAGCTGCGGGCGGAACCTTACAAATGCCGCCGCACAGCGTTTTGTTCTTGCGCTTTTAAGAAGCAGGTTTTTATTCGAACGGTCGGGGAATACGGACAAAACAGCCGGGCTGTGAAGTGTTTTCGGACTTGAACTGCGGCGAGGATGTTTCATGTTGTATTGCTTTTTTCTTGACGCAAGAGTGCTTTGCCGTTATAATGAGAAAAAGTGAAATCTAAAGGAGGCACCACGATGGCAGACATTCGGGCATTTCATGCCATGCGGTACACAAAATCGGCGGGAGAAGCGAAAGAACTGACCTGTCCGCCGTATGACATCATCAGTGAAGCGGAGCGCGCGGCGTTTTTGGAAAGAAACCCGCACAACGTCATACGCCTGGAGCTGCCGCGCGGCGAAGAACCGTATAAGACCGCCGGCAAGACGTTGCACACGTGGCTTTCCGACGGCACTTTGCGCTGTGACAAGGACGCAGGTCTTTATATCTACGAGGAAGAATTCAAAACCGACGTAGACCATGGCGAGGTGCGCAGCCTAAAGGGCATCGTGTGCCTTGTGCGCGTGGAGGATTTTTCTGCGGGCGTTGTGCTGCCGCACGAGGAGACGCTCTCTAAGGCGAAAAAGGACCGTTTTGAGCTGATGAAGGCGACGAACTGCAACTTCAGCTCGATTTACTCTTTGTATCAGGACGAAAAGGGCGAGACGCAAAAGCGCATCGACCGCCTTTCCGCCGGCACGCCGTACTGCGAATTTTCAGACGAACTTGTCACACACCGCCTGTGGATTGTGAATGACAAGCAGGCGCTTGAAGCGTTCCGCGCCGATTTTGCGCCGCGCAAATTGTACATTGCGGACGGGCATCACCGCTATGAAACCGCAATTCATTACCGCGATTACTGCCGTGAAAATGCCGTTTGGGCGCCGGGCAGCGAATTCGTCATGATGACGCTCGTCGATATGGCACATCCGGGGCTTGTGGTGTTCCCGACGCACCGCCTTGTGCGCGGCATTGAGGGCTTTTCCGCCGAAAAGGTACTTGAAAGCTGCGGGGAATACTTTCAAATCGAGACGCTTGCGGACAAAAGCGAGATTGAGCCGCGCATGAAAAATGTGTATGATGCCGGGCAAAAGGCGTTCGTATTCGTGTATAAAAACGGGGACAGAATGAACTACGCGCTGCTGATTTTGAAAGACGCGGCGGTTATGGAAGAATTTATGCCCGAAAAGAGCGAGGCCTCGCGCGGGCTGGACGTCAGCGTTTTGCACACGCTCATTTTGGAGCGCGCCCTCGGGATTGATCGCGAAAATATGGCAAGTCAGAAAAACTTGACGTATACGCGCGATTTGAACGAAGCGCTTTCCACGGTTGAAAGCGACGAGATGCAGTGTGCATTTATTTTGAACCCCACGCGCGTGGAGGAGATCGGCGCGGTAGCGGCTGCGGGCGAAAAGATGCCGCAGAAGTCCACGTATTTTTACCCGAAGCTTATCACAGGGCTTGTAATGAACAATTTGGAAACGCCTGTGGAAGATTAAAATTTATTTTTAATAAGTCAAGCGCCGTGCTTTTACTCCAGCATGACGCTTGATTTTTTATATCAATATCGGAGACAATCCTTTTCAAACCATGCCGCTTTTCACGTCAAAGCAGGTACCGGACGCATCACTGTGTATTTCCGTAAAACTTTGTAACGTGTATAATTCCCCGCATTTCTCAAATACTACCCATACCGAAACTTTGAAAACAAGGGAGATTTGAGATATGAAGGCAACCGGTATCGTCAGACGTATGGATGATCTCGGGCGAGTGGTGGTGCCGAAAGAGCTGCGCCGCACCATGAAGATCAGCGAGGGCACGCCGCTTGAAATTTTCATCGACAAAGACGGCAGCATCATCTTCCGCAAATACTCGCCCGTGGGAGAACTAAACGAAAGCGCCAAAAACATGGCGGAGTGCATCTCGGCGGCAAGCGGCATCGGCACCGCCGTGTGCGACCGCGACCGCATCATCGCAACGGCAGGCATCCCGAAAAAGGATTTGCTGGATAAGCCCGTCTCCAAGCAATTGGATGAGCTGATGCGCCGCAAAAAGGCATTCATCTCCTCCGGCGAGGACACCGTTTTGGCGGCGGAGGGCGGGCTGCGCACCGCAAACGCAGCGTTCCCCATCTCCTGTGCGGGCGATTTGTGCGGCATGTTCCTGCTCATTAAAGACGAAGACGCAAAGCCCGGCGAAACGCAGGAGCATTTGCGGCTCGGCAAGCTCGCGTCCGATTTTTTAAGCCGCGAAACAGTTGAGTAACATGGAAAGAGTCGCTGAAAGCTTTTGATCCAACTTTTTTCAAAGAAGTTGAAACCGAACTTCTCGTTCGGTTGTAGTTTCCAAAGGCAGCGCCTTTGGTCGAGCTCCGCAGAAAGCGAAATCTTTTTGCCGACTGATATAATTTATCCTCTCCCGGCTACGCCGGGAGAGGATTTCTCTATAATATGAAAAAGGTGCTGTGAGGTTCGTTAGCCCGCTGTATTTCTCCCTCAGTCAGCTTCGCTGGCAGCTCCCTCATCGGAAGAAGTCTGCTATATATTTCTCAAATCCTGCCGAATTCTATCCTTTTCAAAAGGAATTTGAAAACTTATTGCAAAAAACATTTTCTAAATATACAACATGCATAAACTTCAAATACACAAAATAGAATATCTGTATAAATTGCAATTCACCATTGCAATAGCTGGCAATATGATATATAATTAAAGAGCAATCTCAAATTGAAATTGTAAATTATACATATAAGGGGTGTTTTTCCATGAACACATATCCGGCTAAGAACATCATCAACGTTGCTATGGCAGGCCATTCCGGCGCCGGCAAGACCTCCCTCGCGGAAGCTATGCTTTATCTTGCAGGCGCATCCGATCGTCGCGGTAAAGTAGGCGAGGGCAACACGGTCTGTGATTCCGACCCGGAGGAGATCCGCCGCAAGACGTCTGTCTCCACGGCCGTGGCACCGTTTGAATGGAAAAATAAAAAGATCAACCTGCTGGACACCCCGGGTCTTTTCGACTTCCAGGGCGGTCTGTATGAAGCCGCACGCGCGGCAGAATCCGTTGTCATCGTGCTTGCAGGCAAGAGCGGCGTTTCCGTCGGTACGGAAAAGGCTTTTGCGGCAGCGGAAAAGCGCGGCCTGTCTAAGATTTTCTTCGTAAACGGCCTGTGCGATGAAGGTTCCGACTTCTATAAAGTGTTCGAAGATTTAAAGGCGAGCTTCGGCCCGTCCGTCTGCCCGATTGTTGTGCCGTATTTTGAGGACGGCAAGGCAGATAAATATATCAATATGCTGGAATATAAGGCGTACGATTACTCCGGCGGCAAGCCTGTACAGGTAGATATGCCGAACATGGGCGCCCGCCTCGAGGGTCTGCGTACCGCCATTTACGAGGCCGTCGCCGAAACGAGTGACGAGCTGTTCGAGAAATATTTCTCCGGCGAAGAATTCACGCCGGAAGAGGTTATCGTCGGTGTTTCCCAGGGTGTTAAAAACGGCACCATTTCGCCCGTATTCTGCGGCGACGCTATGCTCATGCGCGGCATGGAGCAGTTTATGGACGGCCTTTGCTGGCTCGCCCCGAGCGCGGCGGATAAGGGCGCGGAAATCGGCGTAGACGTAGACGGCAACCCCGTTGAGATTGCCGTTAAGGAAGATGCCGCCACGGCTGCCATCGTCTTCAAGACCGTTGCAGACCCGTTCATCGGCAAACTTTCCTACGTAAAGGTGCTCTCCGGCAAAATCTCCACAGAGACCCCGCTCATCAACATGCGCACCGGAAACACGGAGCGCGTCGGCAAAACCGTCATGATGTGCGGCAAAAAGCAGGAAGATGTAAAAGCCATCACTGCGGGCGATATCGGCGCCATCCCGAAGCTTGCCGGCGTCAACACGGGCGATACGCTCTGCGCACCCGCACGCAAGGTCACACTGGACGGCATCGCATACCCCACCCCGGAGATGCGTATGGCCATTGTCCCGAAGAACAAGGGCGACGAAGATAAGGTCGCGCAGGGCATCATGCGTCTTGCGGAAGAAGACCCGACGATTCGTTTTGAAAATAACGCAGAAACCAAAGAAATGGTCATCAGCGGCATGGGCGAACAGCACCTTGATGTCATCGTCTCCAAGCTAAAGACGAAGTTCGGCGTAGATGTCACGCTGCGCAGCCCGCGCGTTCCGTACCGCGAGACGATCCGCAAGACCGTTTCCGTACAAGGCAGACATAAGAAGCAGACCGGCGGCCACGGTCAGTTCGGCGACGTGTGGATCGAATTCTCCCCCTGCGATGCAGACGGTTTGGAGTTTGCAGAGCGCGTTGTCGGCGGCGCAGTGCCGAAGGGCTTCTTCCCCGCCGTTGAAAAGGGTCTGCGCGAGTGCATCGCGAGAGGTCCTCTTGCCGGTTATCCGGTCGTCGGTCTCAAGGCGACGCTGTATGACGGCTCCTATCACCCCGTAGACTCCAGCGAAATGGCGTTTAAGACCGCTGCTTCCATCGCCTATAAGAACGGCATGCCGCAGGCAAATCCCGTTCTGCTTGAGCCCATCGGCGAATTGAAGGCTACCGTGCCGGACGCTAACATGGGCGATATCATGGGCGAAGTCAACAAGCGCCGCGGCCGTGTGCTGGGCATGTCTCCGGCAGAAACCGCCGGCTATCAGACCGTAGACGCCGAAGTGCCAATGGCCGAAATGTACGATTTCAGCACCTATGTGCGCCAGGTCACGCAGGGCAGAGGTAGCTTCACGTTCGATTTCGTGCGCTACGAAGAAGCCCCGCAGAATGTTGCGCAGAAGGTTATTGAGGCCGCGAAAGCCAACGGCGAGATTGACTGAATAAAGCCATGACAAAAAGAGACAAAAGATACGATCAATCTTGATGTAATTCTCTTTAAATGCAGCAATCGCATACGTGTGGTACGTAATCCATTCCAATTTCACGAATAACACTAAGGCACAACCTACGGATTTTTCCTCCGTAAGTTGTGCCTTTTTCTCAACTGTATCGTTCAAATGCTTCTTTACATAGAGTTAACCGCGTTCCGCCTTAAAGTTAAAGCGGAACGCGGTTGCTTACTCTACACTGATTTTCAAAGGTGCCTGTATCTTTTTCCAGCCACCGTCACTCTTCGCCTTTGGAATTTTGCTTAGAGTGATAACCATGTGCCTTTCTCTGCGGACTCTACAATAGCATCCAGCAGGTGCTGGTTTGCCTGTCCATCCTGAATATTGGCAGCAAGACCATCACCGGTGCCATTCACAATGTCTGCAAAGGACTGCATCTGATCGCAGAAATACTGCTGCGGAATGGGCAGATGGTTGAAAACATGGGCATCGGCATTGATGTCTCCGGAGCAGACTTCAATTTCGTCAATTCCGGCAGGTGTGGCATCCAAGCTGTAGACAATGGCACCCTCACTGCCGTAAATCTCCATACGCTGATAGTTACCGCGGCCATAAGCAAATCGGGTAATCTGGAAGCTGACAGAAATCTCATCTTCCATATCCGCCATGTAGTTGCTGAAATCGTCCACATCTACTTTTCCGACACCTTTGCCGTCCAGCAACGGACGCTCGTGTACGTAAGTACCGGTATGTCCCACAACGCGTGTATATTCTTTGTTCGTCACAAATCGTACCAAATCCAAGGCATGGCTTCCCAGATCTCCCAGAGCGCCTGTACCGGTTCTGCTCTTGACATAGCGCCATACTAAGGGGCAGTTGGCACGGGGCAATCCCCACGCCTGAAAATACTGCATATTCACGTGATAGACACGCCCGATCTTGCCCTGCGCAATCAGATCCTTGGCGTAGCGGGCAGCAGCCTTGAATCGGTAGGAGAAGCACACCATATTCTTGACATTCTTCTCCTGAGCCGCCTTGGCCAGTATGTCTGCTTCCTCTGCGGTCAGGGTGATGGGCTTTTCCAGGTTAAACGGCTTGCCGGCTTCCACGGCAGCCATTGCCACCTTGAAGTGGGCGTCATTAGAGGTGCAGATATCCACTGCATCGACAATGTCACAGTTAACCAAATCTCGATAATCCGTAAAACGGTACTGCGGAGGAATCCCATACTTCTCGCCAACGGCTTCGAGCTTTTTCTCATCAATGTCGCAGATGGCCACCAAGGTCAAATCGGGACTCTTGGCAATACCGGGCTCGTGCACGCCGCCCCAGATGGCTCCTACGCCTACAGATCCTACGCGAATAACTTTCTTTTCCATGTTGATTACAACTCCTTTAAATTAAGTTATAAATTAAATAAAATTAATTTATTTTTTCCAGAATCATTGCAGAGAAGGGAGGAACTTCCACCACGGTGGCATTCTGAGCCCCTTCAAAGGCCTTTTCACTTAACAAATCGCGGACGTGATTTCCCGACAACGTGTAGTTTTGGGGACAATCTGTGTTGTTGATGACCGTCACCAGAAGCTCTTCCTGCAATTGGCGTTCCATAACAAACAAATCTCCCTGAGAACGGAATCTAACGGTTCCCTCCTGCAGTGCTTTTCTGGTTTTTCGCAACCGCATCAGCTTCTGATAGTGCGTCCGCAAATCCGTATTCCAATGAGATTCCTCCCAGTCGAACGCCTTACGGCAATCCGGGTCGTTCTCACCCGTCATACCAATTTCCGTGCCATAGTATGTGCAGGGCATACCTACAAAGGTGAACAGGAAAGCCGCCGCGTTTTTCAACCGCGCCGTATTCCCTCCGCTGACCGTAAGGAAACGGGCAGTGTCGTGGCTGTCCAGCAGATTGAGCATAGAGTCATTGGCTGCATCGGAATAGCGCATCAAATTTTCCGTGAGAAGTTCCTGAAAACGCTGAGGAGCCACTGCGCTCTTGGCAAAGTACTCCACTGCCGCGCGCTGAACACCATAGTTCATCACGCCATCGTACTGATCCCCCTGAAGCCACGCTTCCGAATTGCGCCAGAACTCTCCGATAATCAGTGCGTCGGGATTGATCCCCCGAACGGTCTCCCGGAACTCTCTCCAGAAATGGGAGTCCACCTCGGTGGCTACATCCAGTCTCCAACCGTCAATACCCATGCGGGTCCACTTGGCCACGGCTCCCAGAAGATATTCCTTCGCCTGAGGATTTTCCGTATTCCACTTGGGCATGCAGGCCGTTCTCAACTGTTCTTCAGATAAATTTTTCAAACCGGGGTGTCTGGGGGTATAGGGAGTGTCTCCGAAAGAATCAAAATTCAAAGGATCAAAACTCACCGGAAATTCTCGAATGTAAAACCAATCCCGGAAAGGGGATTCCTCTCCGTGCTCCACCACATCTTGGAACTGCCTAAAACCTCCGCCACAATGGTTGAACACGCCGTCTAAAATCACTCGGATGCCGCGCTTATGAGCCTGATTAATCAGCTCCACCAAATCGGATTCATCGCCAAAATGAGGATCGATGCGCGTATAGTCCACGGTGTCATACTTGTGGTTGGAAGTGGCTTCAAAAATCGGGGTCAAATACAGGGCGTTCACTCCCAATTCTTCCAAATAGGAAAGCTTTTGGGTAATACCCGGCAAATCTCCGCCCATAAAAATCTGTCTGTCCGGCGCGGTACCCCAAGGCGCCACATTTTCCGGAGAAAGCTTAGGGTTTCCGTTGCAAAAGCGCTCCGGAAAAATCTGATAGAACACCGCACTGTTGACCCAAGATGGCTTTTTGTGGATGTCAATGCGATTGATAAACGGAAAATGGAAGTTAACAAAGGCTGAAGATTCATCCTCGTCTATGTTGACCAGTTCCGGCTTTGCGAAACCGCTGTCCCCATACAGCCACTGTTCGTCCCCCTTTTCCAAAAGGAAGTAGTAGGCAACGCGAGGGTCATCTACCGGATACACATAAGAATAGTAATCAAACAGCTCGTCTGAACCTTCCACCTCCATGGGAACTTCCTTACGGGTATGCCAGAGGTATTTATTTCCAATGACCAAAGTCACTCGGTCCAAATCGCCCTTCCCTGCACGCAAACGAACCTTGAACTTTTCATAGGAAATGGGAAACGCATAATTGCTGACCGGATTGTGAAATATTGCCTCTCGATTCATGGAATCACTCCTTTACAACAGAATTTTAATCTGATCGGATTCTGCCAGCCGCGTGAACACACAGTCATTTCCGAAGGTACGCTCCGGCAGCAAGATCATTACATTGACGCTCTGGGAATCCACGACAAACTGGCGGCCGTGAAGCACACCGGGATTCAGCCGAACAAAGGTACCCCGGGGAACACGGAACGCCTCAATGGACGCAGGGTTCACCTGAAAACTGGAAGGTCCCACAAATATATCAATGTCACCATCCAGAGGAAGAATTCCCTCGCTGGTAAATCCATGGTATTCCACAGCGGTGATGATTCTCTCACACTGGGACACCCGTGCCACGCATACCGAGGCCTGCATTCTTTCATCTAAACGGAGTGTCGTCAGGTCCGGGATGAAGATATTATCCGCTCCGGCCATAGCATCCATCTGCTTGATATGGAGCAAATCCACAAAATCTCCATAGGGACGAAACGCCTCCCGATCCAACGGTTTTGAAACAATCTCTCTCATGGCAATTTTTCCTTTCTAAGATTACAGGCTATACACGCCCTGTTCGTCCGCATCATCAAAAATCATTCCCAGATAACGGGCGGCTTCCCGCAACACCTTTTTGTAGTTTCCGTAAATTCCACCCACATGATGGATATAAGGCCCAAACATCAGCTTCTCTTCCCACATCTTCCAGTTGTTCGTTTCGAACCACACATAGGTTCCATTGGTTTCGGGTCCGTCTACTCCTTTGCCCTCACCGCCAAACAGATAGTACTTTCCGTCCACATCGTCGAAACGGCATACCGTAATGGGGCCCTTTTTCAGTTCAAACCGTTCCTGTCCCTGGACAAGTCGGGCAACACTGGAAGAATCCTTCAAGGAATACGGGAAGGGACCGCAATGCCACAGCAGCTCCGCGTTGTCGTTCTGCGGATGGCGAATGGTCAAATCCGCAAGGAAACAGGCCTCTTTGCCCAAGGTAACCGCCTGCAACATCGCCATGGTCACCGCTCCGTTGACATCCGTCTCACAGGAAACCGGCAATCCTTCATCAGACAGCTCACCCAAAGCCATGCAGACAGGTGCGCCTAAAACTGTAACCGCGCTCCAGCACTCCATCGCTCCGGCTGCACAGTGCTTTTCCTCCATCAGATCCTGAATGGCCAGTTTAGCTGCTGCGGCTCTCTCCACCGCCTCTTCCTTCATACCGGAAGCATCCATACGTTGCTTTACATCCGCCACGTAGTCTTGTAATCTGGGAGAATTTTCACCGATCAACTGATCCATACGGGCTGCCACTGTGTTAGGAGATATCGGCACCACAGTCACACCCAATTTGGTTGCCAAATCTCCCTCATTGGCCGTCACACTCATAAACGGTTCCGGTCTTGCTCCAAACTTGGCGATTCGCAGATTTTTCACCGCCTTTATAACGGACACCACACGGATAAAGCTGTCAAAGCCATTGCGGAAATCCTCGCTTTCGGTCTCGCAGTTCCAAATATAACTATACTGCACTCCGAACCGGCGCATCACCTTGGTGCAGGCAAACATGCCGCACTGCGTATCTCTTCCTCGGCTTTCGTCGGTGTTAGGCCGCTCATCCCGAGCACCCCATACCAAGGTGGGTACCTTCATCGCCGCCGCTACTCCTGCGGCACACTGCTCTTCACCAAAATCGCAATGGGGGGTAAACAGCGCGTCAATCTTTGCCCGGCGGAATTTTTCCACCACCTGCGTTATTTTTTCCGTTTCGAACAGTATTCCGTTTTCGCATATATCATCAATATCCACCAGAGTGACCACATCCGGATGAATACCGCGAATAACAGCCATAAACTTTTCCTTTTGCCGCTTGGCCTCCTCCATGCTCAAAAAGCTGCGCTTAGTAGGCGCTACGCCAATCACAATGTTCTGCTTTTTCATACCTGCAACTTCCTCCTATAGAATTCTACACGCTGATCAATTTCCGTATAGTCGATTTCCCCGGTGCGCAAAAAGCGCTGCACCGTATTCCAATCGGGAATGCCGGCTCTGCCACCAATTCTGGTACACTTGATGCAAGAAACTCCCGTGGCAAGCCGAGCGGCTTCTTTGGAAGAAAGCCCGCGCAGCAATCCTACGGTATATGCGCCGTGGAACACATCTCCGGCCCCCACTGTATCCTGCACATCCACTGCAAAGGAGGGCATCTGAAAAAAGCCATCCTCCTCGCTGTACCCTATGCAGCCTTTGGCTCCTAACGTGAACACCACAATAGAAGGGCCCATTTTTTGGACCTCCCGGCAATTTGCTTCAAAGGCCTCCTCCTTTCCCCGGAAAAGCACCTTATAGAAGAATTCCGAAGCAATAAAAACGTCGATGATGCCGATATTCTCCATCATTTCCGATGAGTAGGAATCGGCGTCCACGATGATTTTGGCTCCCGCTTTTTTTGCCCGCTTGGCTGATTCCATTGCCACATGTGTGGCATGAGAGATAAAAAACCACTGACACCCCGTCAGAATTCGTTCCTCTATCTCCTCCAACGTAGGGGGATTTGCCGTGCCGGATCGGTACACAATACTCCGTCCCTGCGTCTCGCGGTCGCTGAGCACTATGGAGAGAGATGTCGTTTCTCCTTGGCGCGTTTTCATTCCGGATATGTCAATTCCATGACGTTCAAAATCCCGTAAGCAAAACGCGCCGTAGTCATCGCTTCCCACCGCACCTATCATGGCGCATTTAGCTCCCAATCTGGCTGCCGCCACCATGCCGGTGGCCACTTTTCCTCCGCCCTGCCAGCTCATAGCGTTTATCCCGGTTCCTCCGTTTGGCTTGGGAAACACATCCACATTCACTGCCAGGTCTACACAGGGCATGTCATAGCCCGCTATTTCAAATTCTTTTAACACAACTCTTCCTAAAGCCTCCTTTGCGTTAAGTTAACTAAAATGTAAACTTATTCGGATTAAGCAAACGCATTTTACCGCGTACAAAATCTATAGCGTTTTCGGAAGTCTCCATCATCAGTCGGAACATGTCCCCGTTCTTTTCAGCCGGATCCCCATGCTGTACCACACCGTGATAGCAAGCCCGAAAATACTCAGTGGCTATGTTGAACTTGCTCATACCCAGGCGCACACTCTCCTGCAACTGCTCGGGAGGAATATCCGAACACCCATGCAGTACCAGCGGAATGGGCAGAGCGCTACGCAAAGAAGCAATACGATCAAAGTCCAGATTCGGGGTTTGCACGTAGGCACCGTGAGCATTGCCCACAGCCACCGCCAGAGATCCGCAACCCGTGCATTGCACAAATTCCACAGCCTGCTTTACGTCGGTGTAATGATCGCTGTTGACGATGTCATCCAGATTGGCTCCCGAGCCCACATGACCCAGTTCGGCCTCTACGTCTACGCCAAACACCGCTGCTGTTTTCACAACCGCTGCTGTCAGCGCCATATTTTCCTCATACGGCAACGCTGAGCCGTCCACCATCACAGACGGAAAGCCATCCCGCACGCCGCTCACTGCTATTTCATAGCCGGCGGAATGATCCAGATGTACGCCGATGGGCACTGAAGATTTTTCTGCAAAATCTTTGGCGATAGCCGCCACATGTTTTAAGGCGATGTACTTGTCGAAGCCGGGATAAAACTGGATAATCACCGGAATTCGCTCCCGATTGGCCGCCTCAGCCACCCACTTAATCGTCTCGTAGTTGAACACGTTCACAGCAGCTACTCCGTAACCGTTTTCCGTGGCGTGGTGCAGCAGCTCATTTACTTTAACCAATGGCATTCTCTTTTCTCTCCTCTCAGTTTGTTGTCTCCGTATTGAAGAACAGTGTGTAATGGGGTAAGCCCTCCATAAAGCGTCTGCTGGCTCGGTCAATCACATCGTAGTCTTCCTTACTGAATTGCCAGCCGGCGGCTTTCAAATTCTCCTGAGCCTGTCTTCCGTTTTTCGCTCCGACGATCGGTGCCGTAATCCCTTGGGTTTGCAGCAGCCAAGCAATGGCGCCTTGGGCCGGTGTTTTGCCATATTTCGCACTGATCTGTGACAGCACGTCCGTCACTTCCAGACACCTATCGTAGTTTTCCGGCTGGAACAGAGCCGCTCGAGCGCGTCCGTCCGTGAACACTGCGCCTTTTTGGTACTTTCCCGTCAGCAATCCCTGAGCCAGCGTGCTGTAAGGAATCACCGAAATCTCCTGCTTTCGGCTAAACTCCAGCAAGGCTTCATCGTATCTCCACAGCAGGCTGTAGCAAGGCTGAATCACATCTACCTGTCCAAACTTCATAGCCGCCTTCATCTCTTCCAGAGAGAAATTAGACAACCCGATTGCTCGAATTTTTCCGGCCTTTTTCAGTTCCTCCATGGTCTCCATTCTTTCCTGAATGGTAACCTCTTCCTCCGCTACCGGATAGTGTAAAAAGTAAACGTCCAAGTAATCGGTACCCAAGCGCTGAAGGCTGTCTTCGCAGGCTTTAATCATCTTATCGTGGGACATAGAGGGCTTGAACACCTTGGAGATGATTCGCACCTTGTCCCTGCCAATCCGGCGGGCAGCCTCGCCCACCACTCGCTCGGAACGGCCATCGCCATAAATTTCGGCCGTATCAAAGGTATTCACACCATTCTCATAGGATACTTCCAACGCCTCCAAAGAGCTTTTGTCCTCTGTTGCGCCAAAATAATCTCCTCCCATGGCCCAGCAACCCAGAATGAGCTCCGAGACCAGTACATCACTTTTCCCAAGTTTCTTATATTCCATTTTAAAATTCCTTTCTCCAATATGCTGTCTATGTTTTGGCAAAATTCCGGTTAGCCGTCTCGATCCTGTTTCGGCGAGACATGATAGTACTGCTTGTACGCCCTGGAAAAGGTATACACGCTTTCATAGCCAACCAGTTCTGCCACCTCCTTTATTTTGATTGCGGGATCTTCTTCCATCAACCGCTTGGCCTCTCGCATTCGGACAGACAGAACATATTCCGAAAAGCTTTGATGAAGCTGCTCTTTAAACACACGGCTAAAGTAGCTGTAACTCATGGAAACCATCTCGGCCACTTCGTCCATGCTGATATCGCGGTTGTAATTATTCTGCACATACTGCTTTGCTATGGAAAGAATATGGGCATACTTGTTTGTAGCAGTCTGCACAGCCGCCTCCATCTGCTTCAAAACCTTCTGCAGGTATTCTTGCATTTCATTTAAACTGGCAAATCTGCTAAAGTGGGGAAACGCTTCCAATTCCAGATGATACGCAGAAGCCATCTCCTGAACCTGAGACTCCCAATACACATAAAATCGTCGAATCTCCTTAGGAAAGGGCTGCTCCTGAAAAAAATCCCGACAGAAGATTTTTTGAAGCAACTGATAAAGCTCAGCAAAATTTCTGCTCTGAAAGGCCGAATGAATCCGGGCTTGAAACCGCGGAAACCGGCTTTGCTCCGTAGCCGCTTGAGCAGAGGAAAACCGAAGGTCGAACGGCTCCAGCATACGGTAGGCCATGGTGTACCGTGCCTCTTTATAAAACACAGGATACTCCTCCAAACGCGTAAACGGTCGACTCACTGCAAAACAGGGCCGTCCCGCCCCCTGCCTGACACAGGACTCCTGACACGTTTCGATGTATGCTTTTACAATGTCCTCCCGGCTGCTTTCGGTATTCAACAGCACAACTGCGTCTTGCGTTACGTTGCGAAAAAAGAAGCCCGCCACATCCTCCGACGACTCCTCGGCAAAGACTTTCTCCGCCCGGAAATCGGATTCGTCTTCCCCGCCAAAAGGCCATGCAACCCAGAACACCGGATGGGGAAATTCCACCGGAGGCTTACCGGCTTTACCCGCGAGTAAGCCGTTGAGCCAGTTTTCCAGTGCCTCCCGGTCGTTGCCGTTTCGGAGAGATTGCGCCTTCCGGCGGCGAAGATTCTCCTGACACTTGAGCAGCACTTCCTGAATTTGCACCAGCTTTACGGGCTTGAGCAGATAATCCACCACTCCGCTGCGGAGAGCACTCCGCATATACTCGTAATCGTCATGGCCGCTCAGAATCACCACCTGAATCTCCGGGAAAGCCTCGTTTACCTTGTCCGCCAGCTCCAGACCCGTCTGATAGGGCATTCGAATGTCGCTGATCAATATATCAACGGACTTTTCCTGCAAAATCCCCCACGCCTCTTGGGCCGAGTGGGCTATCAGCGTCTCTTGAATTCCTAACTGGTTTTCCCTGTCAATCATCTCTATCTTTCGTCGCATGGCTGTGCACAAAAGGGGATCATCATCCACTACCATCACTGTAAGCATCTGCATCCTCCGCTTTTCTGTCAAACTCTCCGTCTTACTTGGACAACACCGGCGAAAAGCACACCCGTTATAAGACAGCTTTTTGCGTTTACCTTTTCTGAAAAAACTGCTATAATGTTTGTAAAATAAACATACTGGTATACTTTCCCTCCCGACTCCTCAGTACCAAACGATCATTGGAATGAGAAAAAATCTGAAGTCGATCATTGATATTATCCAGCCCAATTCCATGCTCTTTCTGATGACGCAGAGCTATGGCATCATAGGGCTGAGAGAATTTTTGATTCATCTCCTCCACTTGTTTCAGACTCATTCCCCTGCCGTTATCCCGTACACGAAGAATCATTCGGTCACCCATCTTGCGAGCCGTGATGATAATTTGCCTTTTCTCCTCCGGAGCCATTCCGGTAAACCCATGCTCAAAGGAATTCTCCACAATAGGCTGAAGCAAAAAGCGGGGAATTATGATCTGCCGAAGCTCCTCCGGAACATGAATCCGCAGCTCCACACTGTCTCCATACCGGCACTTCTCCAGGTTCACGTAATTAATCACATGCTCCAGTTCCTTCTCCAAAGGAAGCTCTGTGCTCGTCATGGTGTTATAGCGGATCATCTGGGCAAAGTCGCAAATGTAATCCGCCGTTTCAAACTCTCCGTCCAAAGTCAGCTTTCCGGCAAACATGTCCAAGGTGTTGTAGATAAAGTGAGGATTGATCTGGAGCAGAAGAGCCTTTAACTGAGCGTCTTTATATGCGGTTTCCTTTTGGATATTCTCCTGCATCAAGACGCGCATTCTGCCCAAGACACGGTTGAATTGATCTCCGATCACGCCAATTTCATCCTGACGTTCCACCGCTAACTCCCCGTTGAAACCGGATTCGGCAATGCGCTCCATTTCATCTCCATATCTCTGAAGACGAGAGTTGATGGAGCGAATCATGGAAAAGAACAGAGACAAAAACAGCAGCGAAAGAAATCCCACGAAGATTAAGATAAGCAGAGAACTCTGCTGCAAATATCCGTGTTCCGACACTGGCAGCGCCACACCCACGCGCAGAGAAACCCGCTGAATCTCGGTGGAAAAACACCGCACAGATTCTTGAGAACCTGCGGTTTGCGGGAAACGGAAATCAGAATTCAGAGTTACATTGCTGAGTCTAGGTCGGTTTTCCTCATCCAGTAGGAATAGGGCCACACCATTCTGTTGCGGCATTCCGAACTCTGGGAACAACTCGTCCACTTGCATTTTGGCCAAAAGATACCCCTGATTTTTATATACCGAGGAAACAATGGGACAAAGGTAGTACAACACATCTTTTCCGTCTATCTCCGCATGATACCAAGTGGCTTCCCTTCCGTTCTCCAACAGCTCTGTGGGAATACTCTTCGGAACAGAATCATAATGGTACACTGCGCTGTAGCCCTCCGGGATAGTAGTGTTTTTCGTCAGTAAATAGACGCGTTCCAGAGGCGGTGACACCGCATTGCTCGCTCCCTGCAGCAACGGCATCACAGTTTGCGTGTACTCCTCGTGAGAGACGGCGCCATTGTAATCGTGAGACAGAAAAGCAATCAGATTTTGATTGCAGGACAACACCTGCATCAGCATTTCCACATGATCCATTTTTTCGTTCACATCACTGACTACCATGTTCAGCATATATTGCCCATCCTGCGCCAGCTGATGTTCATAGTGCGACGCAACCGAGGCAAAACTGAACACCGACAGCAAGGTAAACGGCAGAGCGATGAGCCCCAAAAATCCAAGAACCATTTTGTGCGCTAGTTTCATCCGACTCAGCCACTGTTTCACTTTTTTCTCCTTTCCTATCATCAAAAAACCGGTATTAAAATCTCAAACTCAGTTTTTATAAAATTTACATAAAAAACCTCTGGACATTTTGAGATTATTGGCTTATTATGATATAGTATAACAAGTATAGCAAAAAATGTCAATTTTTCCTATCGACTCGTAGTCGACACAGCTATACTCCAAAAGAAAGGAATTGCCATGGATACTCCACACAACGATAAACAGCGCAAAAGCTTATTTCTCTATAAGCTTGCTCAAACGCTTGTCGGATTGATTGCCGTATGTTTTCTTATTTTCTGTATTCGCTCACCCTCAACTTCCAGTCCCTCTCCCTTTCAGACGACATCCTCCGAGAAAGAAACCGCTTTGAAATGGATTTTCATAACACCTTATGGCGAGACGGATTCCTCCTATGCTGACCTGTTTCTCTCCCAAGAGGATTGCACCGAATTGGCCGGAACACCTGTGGACCTCTCCTTTTGCACCATTGAAAAATATTTGAACATGACAGCATCGGGAATCTCTGCAGATGTGGTCACCTGTTGGTACACCGACGCCAACTTTAAACGATTGGAAACAACCGGAACTACCTGGGCTCTGCAGGACTTGCTGGACAAGGAAATCCCCGGCTTTACCCTGCCCGAAAACTTTATCCGGTGGTGCGGAAATTTTCAGGGAGATGTTTACGCCTATCCGCATACCGGAACCATTCTCTCTGAGGATACCTCTATCAAGTCTGCCGCCGCTATGATTGGTCGCAAGGACATTCTGGAAAAAATCCACTGGGATAGTCAGCAGCCCCTGCCCAAAGCGTATTGCTTGGAACAGCTAAAAGCCGTTCGGAAAGCCTATCCGGAGTTGATTCCCTGCTACGTGGAGCTTCCCAGTCTTCAACAAATGTTTGGCGTCACCGCCGATACCGGCACTGCGTGGGAGGATCCTTTTTTTCACCCCGGTACTTTGGAGTCACTGGAGTTTATGAACACCCTGTTCCGTGAGCGACTGCTTTCCCGCGATGTATTCACCCTCAGTCAAGAGTCCCTGCTCAGACAGCTGCAAAACGGCGAGATCTTTTTGGCGGCTTCCCCCTCGCTGGGCAAGCTGCTCTCCCTGCTCCCGGAAAACCACCCAATTTGGGAACAGTATGAAATTCTCTCGCCCATCCTCTCGGATTCCGGACGGGAACCGGCACTCAGCAACAATTTCGAGGAACAATACGTCTCCACCCTGTTTATTAAAAGCAGCACACAAAGCCAATTCCAAGCCAGACTGTTGGCAGCATTTTATCTGCAAAACATGGAGCCTTCTCCCGAACAGGAGAACGCTTTGGAGCGCTCCGGGCTTGGAGATTTGCTCAAGAATGTGAAACCGATGAAATCGATCGGCATTGACAGTCCGTACACGGTTCCGGTCATTCACTATGAAATCCTGTTTTCCCTCTACTCCAACACACGTCTGGCTACAGCAGACGAACGAAAGCAGAAATTTCTGGAAAATCAGATCGTGAATTTGGTGGAGGATTGTTCTGCCGATGAAATCGCGCCGACCTACACTCGTTTGGTCAGTGAGTTGCAAAGAGGAGACTATAAGTTGCTGGACACCTGGAAAAAGCAGCAGTACCAAAAAGCGATATCTATTTTGCAGGAGTGAACCTGATTTTTTCGAATTCTCTTGCCGGGAAATGATTTTTCAGATAAAAAGTGCGCCTTCCAACGGCTGATGCTGATGAAAGGCGCGCTTTCGTTATCCCTGCTTCCCGCGCAAGAACCTTGGCCTTTTCACATTGGTTCCTTAGTTAAGAGATATTAAGAGAGAAACACATCTGCTTTTTAGGAGATGCTCTTCTGGTCGTGAAGCCCCTGAACACTATGTTCCATCTCTCCCTTAACGGGCATAATGGGTGCGGGATTTCCAAAGGTGGTATTGGGGAAACGGATGGGCGCTGCCCACTTCACCGCATTGATAATCACCTTTTGAATTTCCGGCTGATGATAGATGGGGAACACCTCATGGCCCGGACGGAAGTAGAAAATCTTTCCTTTTCCGCGATGCCAGCAGCAACCGCTGCGGAACACTTCTCCGCCTTCGAACCAGCTGATAAACACCTGCTCATCCGGCTGGGGAATATCAAAGCGCTCACCGTACATCTCCTCGTGCGGAATTATAATTTTCTCGTCCAGACCGTCTACAATGGGATGGCTGGGATCTACAACCCAAAGGATTTCCTTCTCGCCGTCCTCACGCCACTTCAATTTCCAGGAATCCGTTCCGCACAGCTTCCGGAAGATTTTAGAGGCATGGCCGGAATGAAGAACGATAAGGCCCATTCCTTCCAGAACACGATTGTAAACGCGATCCACAATCTCATCCGACACTTCCTGATGAGCCATGTGACCCCACCAAATCAACACATCCGTATTGTCTACAACCTCCTGAGTCAGTCCGTGTTCCGGCTCTCGCAGCGTGGCGGTTTTCACATCCATACCGGCTTCTTTCAGAAAGTCTGCGATGCAGCCGTGAATACCCTTGGGGTACACCTCAGCCACTTCCGGGAATTGAACCTCATGAAGGTATTCGTTCCAAACAGTTACTCGAATTGCCATTTTAAAAAAACTCCTCTCATATCATGAATTAATCACAGGGTAGCCATTTTTCTTCTTCCGCAGAGCGGATAATTACGTCCAATGCATGCTGAATGCGGCAGCCGTCTTGAATGGTGGCAGCCATGCCATCGCTGCAGCCGTTGAGAATATCTGCAAAAGACTGCATCTGATCGCACTGGAAACGCTGGGGAATGGGAAGCTTTGTGTAGATTCCGGACCTGTCATAGGGGTAGCCAAAGCAGACCTCTAATTCATCTACACCGGGAGTAACATCCAAGCTGTACACCAAGCCGCCCTTGCTCCCGTATATTTCCATGCGCTGGTAATTTCCTCTGCCATAGGCAAATCGGGTGACAGAGAAATTTGCCGAAGTCTTTCCATCCATCTCCATCAAGTAATGGCAGAAGTCATCTACATCTACCGGACCGTATCCTTCGCCCTCTTCCAGACGGCGCTGGGTCACATAAGTATCCGTATGTCCCACAGCCTTCCGGTAATTTTTACCGGTGACAAAACTTACCAAATCCAGAGCGTGACAACCCAAATCGCCCAGTGCGCCGGTTCCGGTCAGCTTTTTTTGATATCTCCAAGAACGGGGCAAATCATAGGAAGGACCGCCGCCGCCCTGCAGATACTGCATGTAAACGTGATAAATGTCGCCTAACATTCCCTTCTCCACCAATTCCTTGGCGTAGCGGGCAGCAGCCTTAAAGCGGTAGGAAAAGCACACCATATTGGGAATCCCTTTTTCCTGTGCGGCTTTGGCCAAAATGTCGGCCTCCTCCGCTGTTAAGGTGACAGGTTTCTCCAAGCAAAACGGTTTTCCGGCTTCAATAGCTGCCTTGGCCACTTCGAAGTGGGCGTTGTTGGAAGTGGAAATGTCAATCACATCCACATCCGGGCAAGCAATCAAATCGTGATAATCCGCAAAGCAGTGATCTTCTCGAATACCGTATGTATTTCTGGCGTACTCCATGCGCTCAGGCTTTAGATCGCACACGGCCACAAGTTCCAGATCCGGGCTTTTGTGAATTCCGGGAAGGTGAACGCCTCGAGAAATTCCACCAATGCCTACACTTCCCACGCGAAATACTTTTTTCTCCATGAAACTCCTCCAACACTATCTGTTGTTCTCCATATTTGATTTCTTGAATTTTCGATAAAAGCAAGGCAAGACCTGAAGGCCGGAACAGCCTTCAGGTCCTGCTCGAAAGCTTTCCTAAAATCTCAACAAATCAATATTTGTCCATTAGCCCGCGTTATTGTAAACATCCAGAGCTTCCTGATAAATCTCCATTAAACGCTCCAGGCCCATTTGGTTCAACTGATCCACATAGGCATCCCACTGCTCGTCGATGCCGCCGTTGACAATCCAGCTGGCCCAGGTCTCGTTAACATACTTGTAAATGTCCACCGTCAGAGAAGAAATCTCTTCGGACTGTTCAGCGGTGTAGTTCACAACAGGATAGGGCTTTGCCACAAATTCCTTCATCATTTCGTCTTCCTTCAATTTAGCGCCGTCGCCGCTATCCGCAGGAAGAGTGATCTTCGCTTCAAACTCGGGGGTCACATACTTCGGACCGTAGTCGCGAGGAGTAATCTCCCAGTACCACTGGTCACCGTTCTTCCCTTCGGGAGGATCCAAGAAGGTAATGTTGCCGTCCTCGTCCTTATTCAACGCCACACCGTAGGGGCCCCAGTAAGACTGGACAGAAATGTCATCGGTAGAGAAGTAATCCGCCCAACGCATAGCCACTTCTGGATGCTCACAAGCGGTGGTAATGGTATACTCGTTGCGATGATAAATGATGATTTCATCGTTGCCGCGGATGTAGCGGTCGCCGTTAGGACCGGCCAGCGGAAGCATCGGAACATATTCGTCCGAATGAGGCTGAGTAGCAGAGGAGGTTTCCCAAGCGATACCGGTACCTACCAGAGATACATCTGCGTTTTTCCATTTTGCGTCGGACATGGAACCATCCTGCGTGATGAACTCCGGATCCATAATGCCTTCTGCGTATAACTTATGGAAGAAAGCAACTGCTTCCTTATAGCGCTCGTCAGCCGGAATGAAAACAGGCTTCAGCGTCTCCTGATCCAAAGCCAGGAAGTTCTCCTGGATGCTGTCCACGAGGCCCCAGGGGTTGATGTAGCGGATCCAGTCAAACAGATTCGTCTTAGCGCTGCCGGTCAGAGGAATCTCGTCGTTCGGATCACCGTTGCCGTTGGCGTCCTGCTCCTTAAAGGCCTTCAGCACTTCGTACCACTCGTCCACGGTGGTGGGCATTTCCAGGCCCAAACGATCCAGCCATGCCTTGTTGATGAAGGGCGTATCGCAGCCCTTCGGACGCAGAGGCTTCTTACCGGGCAGAGTATAGATATGGCCGTCCGGATTGGTAACCATCTGACGCATAGTGGGCTCTGCCTCCCAAGCTGCCTTGATGTTGGGGCAATACTTTTCCACATAATCTTCCAACGGAATGAACATGTCAAGGTTGGTGGCAATGTCATTATCCTTCAGAGCATTGTCTCCGAAGAATACGTCGGGCAAATCACCGCTGGCCAGCAAGAGCGACTTCTGCTCAGACCAGTCCGCATCGCCTGCGTACTGCCAGTTGATCTTGACGTTGGTGTCCTTTTCCATCTGCTGGAACATGGCGTTGTCTTTAAAATCCATCGTATTGGCGCCTTTGACGTAAAGGAAAGTTAACTCCACGGGTTCTTTGACAATAGGCAAGCCCGTCTCATTGAAGTTATCGTCCCCTGCTGCAACCTCACCTGAAGTGCCGCCACTTGTCTGTTTCTCACTGCTAGAGCTGCTTTTGCCACCGCCGCCACAGCCTGCCAGCATGGAGGTAACCAGGGCCAAACAAATCAGGCTTTTTCCTAGCTTTGTCCACTTTTCTTTCATGTTTGCATCTCCTCACTATAGGATTTTTTATTTGACGGTGAAATCCTCAGGGTATATTCCCAAGGTAACGTCACAGAGTGATTTGGGGAGAAAACTCACCCCTTGATTGCGCCGATCATTACGCCCTGACTGAAATATTTCTGTACAAAGGGATACATGCACATAATCGGCACGGTGGTAACGATGATAACGGCGTATTTCATCAAATTTGCCAAACGCATGGCCTCCTGAGCAGCCATGCCGTCACCGGCACCCACCAAAGACTGGTTCGTGATCAGGATATTTCTCACCACCAGCTGCAGCGGTTTTAAGTTCTCGCTGCGTATGTAAACCAGAGCATTAAAGTAAGAGTTCCACTGCGCCACGGCAATGTAAAGAGCAATTACAGCGATTACGGCTTTGGAGAGGGGAAGAGCGATGGAGAAAAAGAATCGCAGGTTCCCACAGCCGTCAATCTGTGCTGCATCCAACAAATCCTTTGGCAAGCTGGAGTCAAAAAATGTTCTGGCCACAATCATGTTGTACACCATTACGGAGAAAGGCAAAACCATAACCCAGAATGTGTCATATAAATGAAAATCTCGAATGGTGAAGTAAGTAGGAATCAAGCCGCCGTTAAAGAACATCGTGAATATGAAATAAAACGTGATTAACTTGCGTCCTACCAGATCTCTGCGAGACAGAGAGTATGCTGCAGAGATGTTGACAATCAGGCCGATGGCTGTTCCCACTACCGTGTAAAGGATGGTGTTCCAATAACCCATCCAGATACTCCCGTGACGCAACAGCTCTTTATATCCGTCCAGCGTGAACTGGCTGGGCCAGAACCACACGTTGCCGTTAGACACTTCAGAAGGGTTACTAAAAGACGCAATGATGATAAAGTAGAGAGGATACGCAATCAGCAGCAAGATCAAGCCGCAGATTCCGTACAGAATAATGTTGAAAACAACATCTGCCTTGCTCACTTTTTGTGATTTATGTATTGTTTGTGCGCTCATAATGCATCCGCCTCTTTTCGCTAAAAATTTTCAGTCCGTACGTTCTCCGCTTACCACAAACTTGTGTCTCCAAGTTTTTTGGAAAATCCGTTGACCAGAAGTAACAATACAAAGTTAATAACGGTGTTGAACAGGTTTACTGCCGCAGAAAGGCTGTACTGATTGCTGATCATACCGATTTTGTATACATACGTGGAGATTACTTCGCTGATACTGGTGTTCAACGGGTTCTGCATGAGATACACCTTTTCGAATCCCAGATTCATCACATTGCCTGCACGCATAATCAGCAGGATCACTGCAGTAGGAATCAGGAAAGGCACATCAATGTGCCACAACCGTTGGATCTTGCTGGCACCATCCACCGTTGCCGCCTCGTACAAAGAGGGATCCACCGCTGCCAGCGCCGCAATGTAGATAATGCTGTCCCAACCTGCGTGTTGCCACACATCACTCCACACATAGACGTGCTGAAAGGCGCTCGCCTCTCCCATGATGTTGACCGGATTCTGAACGCCAAGCACCCGGGCCAGATTTCCGTAGATTCCGTTGCTGGGGGAAAGAAGGATTAACATTATGCCCACCATAACCACTGTGGAAATAAAGTGGGGCAAATAGGTCACCACTTGCAAAACCTGCTTGAATCGTTTCACCCGAATCTGGTTGACCATCAGAGCTAAAATAATAGGGAACGGAAAGCCTGCAATCAAGCTATACAAGCTCAAGCTCACCGTATTCCAAATCAGGTTTTTAGATTGGAATGAGTTAAAGAATTTTTGAAAATTCGCAGGTCCCACCCAAGGGCTTCCCTGAATTCCCTGTGAAGGAGAAAAATCCCTGAACGCAATTTGCACGCCGTACATGGGCAAGTAGTTGAAGCAAAACAGCAACACGACCGCCGGAAGTAACAACAAGTACAATCCCCAATTTCGTTGAATCCCTCTGCCAGCTCGGTATAGCTTATATCGCCAACCCGACCGCTGTCTTCCCATTGGATTTTCTGTCATAACCCTCATCTTCCTTTCTCCATTATCTTTGACAAAGCTTTCACTTGTCAAATTGGATGTTGTGGCAATATTATAAAGCATAAGCCCTGCAAACAAAATGGCTGAATTTATGATTGTTTACCATTTTTTATCTACTTTCACCCGATATTTATTCGAATTTGATAAAAGTCTTTTAAAAGGAGTACATTTTCCGCCCGAAAGCACTCGTTTTTCGCCTGTGTTTTTAACCGTCAAAAGCCATCGGCTGAGTCAGAGATTTGATCCTTACTTTTTCTTTTTGTACAACTGCGGCATTTCCGTTTTTTCTTTCTTGATATAAAGGGGTTCTTTCCCGCGTCAATGTCAGCAAAAGAGATGGCTTTCGGTTGAGAATTTTGCTTCCGCGAAACAACAGCTCCCCTTGTGTAAAGCCGGAAAATAGACAAAAGAAGAATATGGTTTTAAGTGAGGACTCAACCAATGGTCGGTTGTTTTGCTCTTTGCTTTTTGCTATTGTAAGGATGAATTTAACACTGACGGAGCGCTTCATTGCGTAGCTACCCAACCTATGGGGAAATAGGTGTGTAAAAACAGACAGTAAAAGACAGCCGTGTTCCCTTCAAGGCAAGGGAATACAGCTGTCTGGTTGAATTTATAGATTCTAAAGAAGATTTCTATTCGAAAACAGGTACACGTTTTACCACGCCACCGTCCATGGCAGATTGGTGAGCGCAGATTCCTACACCGGTCCAGTAGGCGCCGTCAATATCGCTGGGAACTGGGGTTCGATCTTCCAGAATGCTTCGGACAAACTCGTGGACTAGATGAGGATGAGAACCACCATGGCCACCGCCTTGCAGGAACGATAGATGGGGATTGCTGTCATCATACACTGTTTGTTTGGTGAAGCGCCCAATTTCCGCCGGTAAACGATCTGCATAGTCGGGGATTTGGATACGTTCTTCCGTCACAAGGCCGCCTCGACCGTAATCGTTCATAACATGTTCAGCATTTGCACCAAGCGCCATGGAGAACAGTACCGGTTGTTCCGATTCTAACTGCTGCCATTCAAAACTTTTTCGTTCACCATATATGTTGAAACTTTCAGTGTAGCCTCGGGCTACGTGGTAAAGGAACCGAGCCATTTCAATGCTTACATCACTGTCTTTTAGGGAGATCAGAGCTGACTCAAAGGCATATGGACAACCATAGGGAGCTTCTACTTCTTTACGTACTTTGCCGGAGCCCTTGCAGTATACGGTTTCCGGACGCTTACCTAGCAACATCAGACAAGGCGCTACCGCATGGGTAGGATGCATCAGCGGAGGAAAGCCCAACCAGTAGTCCGGCCATCCTTCCATATCTTGATAATGCGCGCAGCGCATGAACTGTATTCTGCCCAGCTCTCCTTTTTCGTAAAGGTTCTTCACATACAGAAACTCTCGACCATAGACGGAGGTCTCCATAAACATATAGTGTTTCCCGCTTCTTTTTCGAGCATCGATGACTTGGTACAATTCATCGATACTCATTCCCATCGGAATGGTACAGGCACAGTGCTTTCCAGCGTTCATCACCTGTATAGATAGGGGAGCATGAGTAGCAGGCGGTGTTACCAGATGGACGGCGTCGATGGTTTTATCTTCCAACATGGCATTAAAGTCCGTCAAGCGTTCTTCCAGAAGAAACTTATCGCCAACCGTATTCAGCAGTTTTTCATTCGTATCCACTAACACCAAAGAATCTACGTCCGGGTGTTTCAGATAGATGGGTATAAATTCCGCGCCGAAGGAGACTCCTACGAGCGCCACTCTTAATTTACCGTTTTTCATGTTGTATCCCTCCTAGGATTCTTTGAAATGATCATACAGTGTATCCGAAAAAAAGTCTATGGAGAGAATGAAAATGGTATGGAATAAACGAAACTATTTATTGAATTATTGTCTGGCTCCTTTTAGGCAGACATATCATAAGATCATTTTACTGGAAAAGGCAGATGTTCAACCATGGATATAAAACAAACCGATCTCTACTGGTTTCGGTTAAACGAGGAGATTCGCGTGGAGGATGTCGATAAGTTTAGCGGCAATAATATGCATCCGGATAGAATGATGACGCAGTGGGTACTGGTGTTGATGATCAGCGGAGAACGCTCTTTTCGTGTCTACGGTGAGAATTACGTCGTTCATAGCGGCGAATTTTTCCTGTTGCCTCCTTACGTGCAGCATTGCGGGCTTCAATATGATAATCATGCAGCCTATTTTGCTCATTTTCAGGCAACAGGTATTCAGGTTCCACCGCCTGTAAAGGTAGATACCAATCATATTTTGCTTCCGTTACATGGACAGATTCCTCTGGAGCTACCCTGCTTTGATCTGATGGAGTACGCGATTCAGCACCGAACATTGCCTTTTTCAAGCAAAAATTTTTTATCATCCCAAATTCAGGCGATTCTGTACCAGATTAGTTTCGCTGTGCAAAAAAGAGAGCTTTGGTGTAATTTGGAAAGCAGACTGGCCTACCGAATCTTACAATATATTGATGACAACAAAGACAAGCACTTGAAGAATCGGGATTATGAGGATACCTTTGGGAAAACATACAATCGTCTAAATACTATATTCCAAACAGTATATGGTATGACGATCAAACAAATGCAGGTAACCTTGCGTGTCAACCAGGCAAAGCGTATGCTCAGGTCCGGCTATACTATTTCTGAAACCAGTACAGCCTGTGGGTTTGAGGATTATTTCTACTTTTTGAAAGTGTTCAAAAACAAAACGGGGATGACACCATCCGAATATAAAAATTCCTGATCAAATCGGTAGTAACTGTGATTCCAATGGAAATTGTTTTATCAGCTGTCTTTGCCAAAGGATGTTCTTTATATAGTTGACTTCACAGACAACAATTCCTTTCGGCTGCTTAAACAATTTTTGTTTTCAAATATGGAGACCGGCATTTCCAGACAAGAGAATATTTTGGTGGATACAATAGGACGAAATAAAAAGCAGATGAAATACATTGAATAACAATTAGTAACAGATTAAATAGCGGATTAAATGAGCATAAAGAAGTTTATAGATCTGTTTACGGACCCCAAAATACCAAGACATAAAAGGACGCCTCTTCAGGAGACCGCCACGAGTCGGCAATGTAGTTGGTCGACCCATTGGAGGCCCTTTTAGAGGCGTTGTCTGTATCATACCCTTCTAGGGCTTACTAGTTTTATGGAATTTGAATGCAATCCCGATACAAGAGGCGTCGAACTAGCGCACCGTCTCTACTCTGCATCGGCATGTTTTCCTCGCTCCGCAGAAGGAGCTATGCCGATTATCTTTTTGTATACCTGAGAAAAATAGGAGTAATTTTCAAAACCTACCCGGGCGGCGACTACAGCGACAGGCAAGCTGGTGGAACACAGGATGGCCTGTGCGATTTTCATCTTTTCGGATAAGATGTACTCCTTTAGGGACATCCCCGATTCTTTTCGAAAAAAGCGAGATAGATAATCGGGGTTCAGGTAAACGGCATCGGCAATATCGGAACGCCGAATCTCGTCGCAGAGATGATCCTGAATATATTCAACAATACGGGCCATTTGTCCTTTTTCGCTGCCTTCCTCTTTTGGAATTTGCAACTGTCGGAAAATTTCCTGCATACAGATAAGGGTGTCCTCCAAGCTTTCTGAGGCGTGAGAGAAAGCGGTCTGGATTTCTGGTTGTGCCAGCACATCCCGCAAATTGTTTCCACGAGGAAGTTTTGAAAGCATCTGAATGAAGTCGCCAAAAAACTGTTCGAGAAACTCGTGGTTTAAGGCACCAGACGCCTCTGCCTGATACAGATAACAGCAGACCTCATCTTCTGCCATTTTGGAACATCCATTGAGTAAGAGATTTTTCCAATACGGCAGTTTATCTGTGCGTGTGAGATCGGGAGGAAGCGGCTCAGGTTGTTTATAGAAAAATACGCCGCCTTGCCGGGAAATGTTGTCTAATTGCATCTTTTTCAGGCGCTGTGTCAGTTCTGGAGCGTCCTTTAACAGGATAGATGCGCCCACATAGCAGGCGATATCGCAGTGCAGGTGGTACCGAAAGGTCTCGAAAAGCCGAACCAGCTGAGCCTCTAAAATCGTATCTCCCGGAGGATTCTGAAGAGTCTTGGAAAACAGAAGAAGCAAGTAGCTCGTCTTTTCTAAGCGCAGAAGAAAAAGTCTTTGACCGAGTTGATCGAAGAGCTCGGCGGAGATATTTTCCATGGCGGTATAGAGAGAAGAAGCATCCCAAGGCTCATCATGCCAGCGCAGTAAATGAACCATGGCAATGCGGACGTGCGACTCCTCTTTCATGGGGATTTTCAGATCTCCGAAGCACTTTAGGATTTCTCTGAGTTGAAGGGAAGCGCCGGTGAGCCAATCTTTTAGAATGCCCTGCAGAAAGAGATCCCGATTTCGGTATGCTGCTTTCCCGTATGAATATATCTGTTGCTCTTGTAGATTCTGCTGCACTTTTTTCACAGCTCTGCGAACAGCACCGCAGATTTCCTCATATCGGGCGGGCTGCAGAAGATAATCGAAGCTACCCAACTTCAACGCTTCTGCAGCGTAGATAAAATCTGCGTGTGCGGTGAGGAAAATACACTCTACCGGAAGTTCTTTGTTGCGTATCCAGCGCAAAAGACTTAAACCGTCCTCTACAGGCATTTCAATATCGCTCAAGAGAATATCCACCGGTTGGTTTTCCAAAATATCCCGTGCCATTGTTGCATTGTAAGCGTGCAGCACCTTCGAGACGCCGGCGCTGGCCCAATCGACACCGGAAACAATGCCGTTGACTACATTGATCTGGTCGTCTACCACTAAAACGGTCACGTGGAATCCTCCTCCTTGATATTGGAATCGTTTCTGGGCAAAAACAGCTCTGCGCAGGGAAATCCGGCGGAATTATATAAGGAAAGCGCGGCGGTCTCTCCGTATAGCAGCTGCAGGCGGTATCGGATATTGTTGATTCCTACATGCTGGGAACGGTAGATCTGCGGTTCCGGATCCGCTGCTTCTTTCAGAATAAAGTCCGGAAAAGCCGGTCCATTGTTGGAAATCAGCAGGCTTACGTAATCCCTGCCTTTCCCGCTGATCAACGATACGCGGATACGAATGACCAACGCATGCTCCAGAGTAGTCCCGTGCTGGACGGAGTTTTCCACAAAGGTGACTAGAGAGAGGGGAGGAATCAGAAAATCCTCCAGATCGGCATCGATATCCATTTTGCAGCAGGGTGGATTGGCATTACAGAGCATCTGAAGCTGCATATAGTCCCGGATGCTGCGCAGTTCCTGAGAAAGGGGAATGCGCTTCATATTGTCTCTGAAAACAAAACGCAAATACCCGGAAAGTGCCAAGATGGTATTTTGAATACTGCGATATTGCTTGGCCTCTGCCAACGCATACAGGCTTTTTAGGCAATTTAAATAGAAATGTGGACGAATTTGCAGCTGAAGGTATTGGAGCTTAGCATGTTTTGCTTCCAGTTCCTTTTCATAGGAGGTAATCTTCAGCTGACGAATCCGTTCCACCATATGATTAAAGGCAATTCGGACACGTTCGAATTCCCGGATGGAAAAAGGGGCGTCCATTTTTACATACAGATCGCCGTCTCCCAGTTTTTCAATGGTACGGATCATTTCCTGCATGGGATCAAACAAAGACTTTTGCAGCAGCACAAAAAATACAGGAATCAGGCCGATTAGCACACAGCATAAAAGCAAAAGCGTAATTTGTACGCTGTCCATCCCGCTGAGCAGTCCGAAGTATGGCGTGGCGTAGCCGATGGAAATGCCAAGGCCGTTCATGGGCTTCTGCACAATGAGATACTTCTGCGTGTCTCCGCTGATCCAATAGTCGTCCTCCTGTGCGTGCAGAACAATCCCCGTTTCTTCGAACTGGGAACGGTTGCTTAGGGGAAGAGACTTCTCTTCATTGACGGAAGCACAAAAGAATGCAAAAGCATCTGATGAATCGGCATGGATGTCTGCTGTTTGTGCAGCGATGGCCCGATTCAGATCTAGCATGGCGACGCAGTAGGTGTGCGTTCCGTTTCGCCCGAAGAAACGGAACAGAAAAGCCTGACCGCACATTTCTCGAAGAACCCATCCGTTTGCAGAGTAGTTTTCATCCAGGGCGGCGCATTCCTTCAGGAAAGCCAAAATTTCCTCCTTTGTCTCCAGAGGATAATTCTCCACATTGTAGGCACCGCGGAAGAGATTGTTTTCCGGCGTAAGAATGAACAGTGCGCCCAAAGAGGGGTTTCCCTCCAGTTGAAGCTTGAACTTCTGCACCAGGTTGTAGGAGCTAAAGTGTGCGTCCGAATAGGATCTGTGGTAACAAAGCTGCTGAAAATCGGGATCTATGGACAGAAGATTCGAAAGGTAGGTGGAGACATTCTGCGCATCGGCTTCCAAGGCATTTTGATGGTAGGAGAGCGCGCTTTCAGCATTTTCACAGAGCCGGTCGTTCTGCTGCCGGATGGTATAGACTGCAAAGCTGTCGATAAGAATCAGCAACGGTACCATGGGGATCAGCAGGGCGACCAAGGTTTTCCGCTTAAAGGATATAGAACCGAAAGACTTCATCATTACGGGTGCACCTCTTTTCGGACGAATATCAATCTAGAAGATGGGCTGATGCGCCGCATATTTTTCCGATATATGCGCTGCTGTTCGTTTTGTCAGGTGTATATTCTGCTTTTTGGACGACTTTCAGCGCCAAGACAATCAATAGTTGATTGGTACCAGGCGGATGTGCGAGTTTCTCTTTGTGATTTTTCTTCAGAATAGCATATAAAGGCCGATAAGACAATCGACTGTTGGTTTACTGTTTTCTGCCTTCCGACCAAATTGCGGCGCGCCCGGTTCGCTTCCTGCCCTACGGGTGAATTCGGACGGCGCTGGCTTAAAGGAGAAGCGAAAAGTCAAATTTTCAACAGGAAATCGTCTCTTTTTCTATTAAAGCACCGATGGTAATTTAGAAAAGTCGGAAAATCAACAGGAAGATGTCACAAAGATTCTTTCAGGAAGAACGGAGATTTGCTAAGATAAACATACACCCGGATCGGGAAATTTACAAAAGCAAAAGAGATGCAGCAACATGAAACCCAAAAAAATCCTGTCGGCGATTTTGGCGACCGTCATGCTGACCGGCATGATGGCGGCCTGCGGTGGAGACAGCAATTCCCCTGCGGCCCCGGACACATCCGGCAGCACGGTTTCGGCAGAAGACGCGAGCACACAGGAGGAGTACACGGTAAAGATCATGTACTTCGGTGACGCTACGACGGAGGACACCAATGAGGTGGCGGCAAAGCTGTCAGAGCTGACCAAGGCCAAGTACAACACCACCATCGATATGGTCCGCGTGGGATTTGGCTCTTATAAAGATCAGGCGAATCTGGCGCTGAATTCCGGAGAGAAGTTGGACGTCATCTCGTCCTTCGGGCTTTCTGCGCAGACCATGATGGCGCAGAACCAGATCCTGCCCCTGAACGACTACCTGGACGAATACGCGCCGGAAACCAAGGCGGCAATCAGCGACCTGGACTGGCAGTGCATGACCATTAACGGCAATATTACGGGCGTTCCCGCTAATATTGAAAAAGCCAGTGCGTACGGCCTGCTGATGGTGAAGGACGTTGTGGATGAGCTGGGCATCGATTGGGAGAGCGTAAAAACGCTGGAAGATGCAGAGCCCATCTATGAGCAGGTTCAGGCAGCGCATCCGGAGATGTACATGCTCGTTGCAGACTTCGGCGACATCCGGCGCCCCCTGTGCTACGATCCGTTGGGCAATGATAATTTTGGCATACTCGAGGATCCGCTGACCGAACGGGAAGATCTGGAGGTTGTCAATTTGTATGAGACAGAGGCCTTTGTGGACTGGATCAACATCATGTACGATTTCAACCAGAAGGGATACATACAGCCCGACGCGGCCAGCAGCACGGAATCCGCCAACAGCCTGTTGGGTGCTGGAAAGGCGTTCTCGAATATCACCAACATCAAGCCCGGCATCGAGGCGGAATGGATGCGCAACTGCGGTAAAGAGGTTTACATCGCGCCGTTGGTGGAGCCGTACAGCACCACGGACAATATCAGCCTGCGCTGGTGTATCGCCAACAGCTGCGAGAAACCGGAGCGCGCCATGCAGGTAATCAATGAAATGTACATGGATCCCGATTTCTCCAACACCTTCATCTACGGCATTGAAGGAAAGCATTGGGAGTTTGTGGACAAAGAGCAGGGCATCGTCGGTTACGCCGACGGCGTGGAGGCCGGCTCCACCGGCTACTCCAATCTGGCCTGGGGCGCTGCCAACGAGCAGATCGCCTATGTGTTCGAGGGGGACGACCCAAATCTCTGGAAAGAGCTGGGTGAGTTTAACGAAACTGCGCCGCCGTCCATCGCCAAGGGCTTTGTGTGGGATAATACAAACGTCCTCACCGAAGTGACATCCTGCACGAACGTGCTCAACAAATACGTCAAGGCGCTGCAGGCTGGTGCGCTGAACCCGGAAACCGAGTTGCCCAAGCTTAATCAGGAGCTCAGGGACGCCGGTCTGGACACCATCATTCAGGACAAGCAGACCCAGTTGGACGCATGGCTGGCGGAAAACAGATAATCTTTACAGGACTGTGAAAAAGGCGGGGACGGGCAGCGCGCCCGGCAAAGCGTTTCAGGATGGCTCCGGCTTCGGGCGCGGGCTGTCAGCCCGCACTTTTCCGGCCCGCCAGTTCGAATTTCGATAGGGGGGGACTTGCTGTGAAAAAAGCGTCTGCTGTGCAGCCAGCAAAAGAAAAAAAGCATTTTGTCCGGTATCTGCCGCTCTATTTGATGATGGTTCCCGGTATTGGCTATATCATTATCAACAATTACATTCCCATGACAGGTATTGTCGTGGCGTTTAAGCAGTACAATACGCGATTAGGGTTATACAACAGCCCCAATATTGGACTGAAAAACTTCGAATTCCTGTTCCGCACCAAGGACGCGCTGCTGATTACCCGAAATACGCTGCTGTACAATCTGGCGTTTATTGTGATCGGCACGGTGTTTTCCATTGCGGTGGCGGTGCTGCTCAATGAAATCAAGTTCAAAAAAGCCCAGCAGGTTTATCAGACCATTATCCTAGTGCCGTTTTTGATTTCCATTGTCATCGTCAGCTATCTGGTCAATGCCTTTTTGGCCACGGATACGGGATTCATTAACAATTCCATTTTGCGCGCTATGGGGAAGGAGCCGATTTCCTGGTATTCCTCTCCGCAATACTGGCCCTTTATCCTGATTCTGGTGCAGATCTGGAAGGTGTTCGGCTACAACAGCATCATCTACTTCTCCGTGCTGGTCGGGATTGACCAGGGCTATTACGAGGCGGCCGTAATCGACGGTGCAAACCGCTGGCAGCAATTCCTGCATGTGACCCTTCCGGGATTGAAGCCGACCATCATTACACTGACGCTGATGAGCATAGGCCGCATTTTCTATTCGGATTTTGGCCTGTTCTATCAGGTGCCCATGGATTCGGGCGCGCTGATGGACGTAACCAACACCATTGACACCTTTGTCTATCGCAGCATGATGCAGCTGAACAATATCGGTATGGCGTCGGCTGCGGGTGTGTACCAGTCCCTTGTGGGGTTTGTGCTGGTGCTGACCGCAAACTTTGTTGTGAGGAAGCTCGATTCCGAAAATGCGTTGTTTTAAGGAGGTGGTATTCATGGTAGAGAGAAATAAAACGTTTCAGATTGTCACGCACTGTATCATGATTCTGCTGTGCCTCATGTGCGTTTTGCCCTTCGTTCTGCTGATTATGTCTTCCCTCGCTGATGAGGAATGGCTAATCATGAATGGGTATTCCTTCCTTCCGGCGAAACTGAGTCTGGATGCTTATCGGTACCTGCTGATTGATTCCACATCGATTGTGCGCGGATATATGATTTCTATCTTTGTCACGGTTCTGGGAACCTGCATCAGCCTGGTGATGACCACGTTAATGGCATATCCACTATCGCGAAAGGATTTGCCTGGTCGCTACTTTTTTTCTTTCTTCATCTTTTTCACAATGTTGTTCAACGGCGGTTTGGTGCCCAGCTACATCATGTGGACCCGGATGTTCCACATCAAGAACACAATTTTTGCGCTGCTGATTCCCAATCTGTTGATGGGGGCGTTCTATGTCATCATGATGCGCACATATTTTTCCTCCAACATTCCGGATGCGGTTATTGAGGCGGCCCGGATTGACGGGGCAGGGGAAATGCGGATTTTGCTAAAAATTGTGTTGCCCATGTCTTTGCCGATTATTGCCACGTTGGCACTGTTGACAGGGCTTGGCTATTGGAACGACTGGCTCAATGGCCTGTACTATGTCCAGAACGACAAATTGTACAGCATCCAGGTTCTGCTCAACCGAATGCTGATGGATGTGCAGTTCCTGATGAGCAGCACCAACACGGCGGCTGTTGGGCATCAGCAAATGGGACCGCTACCCTCCACGGGAATCAAGATGGCAGTAGCCGTGCTGGGCGCATTGCCTGCACTCATCATCTATCCATTCTTTCAAAAGTATTTTGTAAAGGGCATCGCCATCGGTGCAGTTAAGGGATAACAGTATATAACAGTATATAGAGGACAAACAAAACAAGGAAAATAAAAAGGGAGTGTGTTCAAATGAAACAATACACGCTAAATGTAAATTCTGCAGTGAAACCGCTGGAAAAGTACTGGGAACTTTGTGTGGGAAGTTGCCATGCAACTACAGCGCTGCGGGAGGACTACCGCAAACAGCTGGAACAGTGCCAAAGAGAAATCGGCTTTCGCTACGTACGCTTTCACGGTCTATTTGACGATGATATGAGTGTACTGGTGCAGGATAGCTTCAGCAAGGATGTACGAGTTTCTTTTACCAATATAGACAGCATCTTTGACTTCCTGCTTTCCATCAACATGAAGCCTTTTGTAGAGCTGGGCTTTATGCCGGATTGCCTGAAGAGCAAGCCGGCCACTATATTCCACTATAAGGGGAACACGGCGCCGCCGGCAGATTACGATCAGTGGGCCTGGTTTATCCGGAAGTTTGTTCGGCATCTGCTGGATCGGTATGGGCGTACGGAAGTGCGGCAGTGGTTCTTTGAGGTGTGGAATGAGCCCAATCTTGGCGGACCGGATTCTCCGGACGGTTTCTTTGCGGGCTCTATGGAGGACTACTTTAAGCTGTATCGCGTGACTGCAGAAACGGTCAAGGCCGAAGATCCGTGTTTGCGGGTAGGCGGTCCTGCTACCTCCAATAACGCATGGATTCCAGAAATGGTCAAGTTCTGCAGAGAGAACCAGGTGCCGATCGATTTCATTTCCACACACCATTACCCCACCGATGTTGTTCTGGGCTATGGCGTGGAAGACAGCGCCAATTTCGGGCGACCTACGTCGGAACAGCTGGAAGACCCAGAATACATGAAGACTTATCGGGAAAAGATGGAAGCTTTTCACGCCCATTTGTGGGAACGTGTGGACCGCGGCGTCGTCACACGGATGACACAAAAAGCGTTTCAGGAGGCAGATGGCATACCGCTCTATTATACCGAGTGGAACAGCTTGGCGGGCCTGCCCTCAGACGGCCCCTTTGGCGCTTCCTTTATCGCCAAGACGGTGCTGGATGGCGTAGGGATGGCGAAAGGGTACTCCTACTGGACCTTCAGCGACATTTTCGAAGAAAACGGGATGCCCAGCGCGGAGTTCCATGGAGGTTTCGGCCTGCTGACGCTGCACGGTGTACCTAAGGCGACTTATCGCGCTTTCCAGCTGCTGCATACGCTGGGGGACTTCCTCTATGAGCAGAAACTGGCGGATGGAACACTGGATGTCTATGCGGTAAAGCATGTACCCGCCGGTGCACTGCAGTTTCTTGTGGTAAATCACCATTCTCTTCTGCATTCCATTGCGGAGGAAGAGGTCCAGATTACACTGAAAGATCTCGAAGTTCCCGTAAATACGGTGCTGAAAGCACAGGTGGAACGCATTGATGATAATCACGCCAATGCGATTGCCTGCTGGCGTGAGCTGGGTTCCCCGGAGTATGTCACGAAAGCGCAGTTGGAAGCGCTAAAATCTGCTTCTGGGATGGAACGTGAACTTCTCGAAATTTCGGTCGAACAGAAGGAGGCGTCCGTCACAGTAAAAGTACCGGCAATGGGTCTGGCCTTGCTGACGGTTTATCTGCTTTGAGGGTTTTGAGAATAATATAATGGCAAATGGAGCGGCCTGTAAGGATCAAACTGTGTGAGCTCTTTAGCCTGTAGAAAAAACCTGCTGTGGCAATTAGGCCAGAGCAGGTTTTCCTACGGACTACAGTTGACGGGGCTGTCTCACAAAGAGGCAGCTCCTAAAAATTGCGAAGCCCGGCTCTGTGCAAGAGTCGGGCTTCGGCGTATTATTTAGGTGTGAAACAAAACGCAGGTAGAGTATACAGCATACGGGACTGGATATCAAGTCTGCTTGCCCATAAATTTAGAAATTATCATCCCATCGGACGAGCCGGTGAGATTGCTCAGTGCTGTTGCAGAGGAGTTGGATTACAGTAGACAGACCCGGACGCGACCTTTATGCACATGAAGGAAGACCATATGAAAAATGGTCAGCTAAAACCCGGATATAATGTGAATATAGCCACCGTCAGTGAGTACATTGTCGGCAATTACATCTCTGCGGACAGAACGGATACAAAGACATTCATTCCGTTTCTGAAAAAACTGTGCAGCACCTATCCGGTGCAGCGAGTTGTGGTCGATTCCGGATATGAAAGTGAAGAAAACTACAGCTATGTAGATGACAGTGAACGGCTTTCTCTGTTTGTAAAACCGGCTGATCACGAGCAGAAAAAGAAACGCAAATACAAAAGAGATATTGTCCGCAGAGAAAACATGGCCTATGACGCTGAAAAAGATGAGTATACCTGCGCCCAGGGAAAGAAATTACAGGCAGCGGCAGGCAAGAAACGGAGATCCGAGACCGGCTATGCCCAAGAAGTGACTGTTTACGAATGTACAGATTGCAACGGCTGCCCGGTAAAAGCGCAGTGCATCCGTCAAAAGAAGACGGACAAAAAATCGCCGGAAGATCGCTTCAAGCGTTTGAATGTCTCCAAATATTATATCCAACAGCGAAAAGCAATGGAGAAAAAGATTTCCACAGCCGAAGGGATCCTGCTCCGGGTCAATCGTTCCATTCAGGCGGAGGGCGTGTTTGCCGCAATCAAGGAAGATCTGAACTTCCGCCGGTTTCTGACCCGAGGAAATGCCAATATCACAGTGGAATGGTATCTTGTGAGCATGGCGTATAACATATTGAAACTGTATCATAAAATACAAACCGACCGGTTGGGAATTCACCTGTTTGTTCCGGGTGCTGCATAGCATGTAAAAACATAGAAACAGCACACTTTTGAGAGGCAAATGACCTGCCCCTCTAGTTTGGCGCGCAGTTTTTCACGTTTTTCGACCGTTTGGAGTCATATTTCTCCTAAGACGGTATTCTGCTTTTGCAGTACAAAGGAGGGCCTGCCTCAATTGATTTTGGAAAATCTTTTTGAGATAACCCCTTTCTGTTATTACGCGTTCTCTTTAAGCCACTCCACCGCACAATGCGCCATGCACGCCGCGCCGATGGGGAGGACGCCCTCGTTGAAGACGACCTTCGGGTTGTGCGCGGTGTACTGCCCGCGCTCGTCCATGTAGCCCGCGCCAAGGTACATCATTGCGCTCGGCACACGTTCGGCCACAAGGGCAAAGTCCTCGGAGCCTGTCGCCGAAATGCCGCCGTACGGCGTAAAGTTCGGAATGTTCAGCGCGCCCATGTAGCGCAGCATGTCGTCCGTCACCGATTTGTCGCACACGAGCGGGCACACTTCGGAAAGCGTCCGGATCTCCACTGTCGCGTTATACACGGCAGCCGTGCGCTCCGCCGTCTCGCGCATGCGGCGTACAAGCAGTGCGCGGGCCTTTTTGTCGTTCGTGCGGATGGTGCCGCGCAGCACGGCCGTGTCCGGGATGATGTTCGCGGCGGTTCCGGCCATAAACTGCCCGATTGTCAAAACGCACGTCTTTGTCGGGTCGCTTTCGCGCGCGATGAGCTCCTGCAAGGCGAGATGAATGTGCACGCCTACGTTGATGGGGTCAATGGCAAGGTTCGGATTCGCACCGTGCGAGCCGCGCCCGTGAACCGTAATCTCAAATCCGTCTACGGAAGCCATCATCACGCCCGAGTCGTTATACATCACAAAGCCCACGGGAGATTTACCTGCCGCCACGTGGTACGCGAGCGCCGCATCGACCGGCGGATTTTCAAGCAATTCGTTTTCCAGCATATCGCGCGCGCCTTCGAATGTCTCCTCCGCGGGCTGGAACATCAATTTCACCGTGCCGCAAAGCGCGTCTTCGTTTTCTTTCAGCATTTTCGCCGCCGTCAGCAGCATCGCCGTGTGCATATCGTGTCCGCAGGCATGAGCCGTTTCGCCGGTGGGGCAGGCAAACGGCTCGCCGCTTTCCTCCGGCATCGGCAGCGCGTCCATGTCGGCGCGCAGCAAAAGCGTTTTGCCGGGCTTGCCGAGTGTCGCTGTCACGCCATGTCCGCATTCTGTCGGCTTTAGGCCGTATTCGCGCAGCTTTTCCATCACAAACGCCTTTGTGTTCGGTAGGTTCAACCCCACCTCGGCATTCTGATGAATATGCCTGCGATTTTGGGTGATTTCGTCTTTCAGTTCCTGTGCCCGTTTCCAAAAGTCCATAGTCTCGTCCCCTTTTAAAAAATTTTGTAAGCAAAAAGGCAGCATGAAGCAATACCCATGCTGCCCTTATTTTATGATTTACTCAGCGGAAGATTCAGAAGAAGTCTCACTCGTCTCGGAAGAAGTTTCGGAAGATTCCGCACTGCTCTCCTCGGAAGAAGCGCTTTCGTCGCTGCTTTCAGAAGCGACGGAAGACGTGCCGTTCTTCTTGGTATCCGCAAACATGGAGGGCTTGTAGCGGTTCAGTACCTTCTGGTTCCATTCCACGCCCTCAAAGCTCTGTGCAGCCGCGCTGACAGCATCGGCGTATTCGGTGTTCTTCAGCTCAAGCAAAAGCTGCGAGCGGTTGTCACTGCTCTCCAGCAGCGTATCTTCGTCGTCCTTGATCGGCAGACGGTGCAGAACGATCATGTACTTTGTCGATTCCACGACCTCCACGTCGCCTTCGTTCATCTCCTTAATCGCAGAGATGAACGCGTCCGGCATGTAGCTTGACTGCATACCGTTTTCGTCCTTGATGCCGGTCTGGTAGGTGGAGTCCTGCTGTACTTTGAGCGCATAGTCCGTTGCGGCGTCGTTTACGGTCATCGCACCGGATTCGATCTTCGTCTTGTATTTTTCCAGTGTCTCCTTGAGGTCGGCCTTTTCCTCGTCGGTCAGGTCAACAGATTTATTGTCATCATCCGTCTTCGTCAGCGGCGCAGAGAAATACTCGTAGTCGTAGTAATCGTCCTCAATGTGCTGGCGCAGCTCGCTTTCCGGCACTTCGTTTTCGCCGCCCTCGCCGTACAGCGCGTTGAAGACCTTGAGATACATTCTGTTATACTGGGAATACGCAATGTCAAAGGAGGTTTTTGCGATGCCGAACTTTTCAAAGCTCGTGCCGAAGTAGTTCCAGTAGCTCTCGGTGGTCTGGAGGCATGTGCTGTAATCCTCGTCGGTCATTTCAAGGCCCAGACGCTTCATTTCGTTCTGAATATAGAAATACTGGTTCACATACTCGTCCGCGCGGTTTTTGATCCACGTCTCGGCCGGCGTGCCGTCGATTTCGGACTTCAAGACCTCGCCTTCGGTAGAGACCTTGGAAGCCGCTTCGTTGTACGCAATGGAGAGGTAGTAAATGTATGCGCCGGCAGGCAGCTCGGTGTCGTCGTACTTTGCGGACCAGTTCAGATCCTCATCGTAGCAGCCCGCAAGGCTGAAGCACATGGCAACGGCCAAAAGCAGCGCCACGGTAATCTTTGCGATTCTTTTCATGGTGTTTGTTCCGTACCTTTCTTAAATATTGCGGACAAAATGTCCACAAAGGTTTGCTGTTGTTCATTATACCGCCGATACGGCAAAATGTCCAGTTATTTTGTAGCGGGTTTCGGCGCTTTCGCGTCCTCATCGCCGCAGAGAACTTTCAAAACGTCCTCCAAAACGGTGAGCGGTGCCTTGCCGCCCAGCGCCACGCTGATGTACGGGCGGCTGCCGGCGGAGAGCATCACCTTGTTCGGCATGCCCTGAATGAGGCGCTTCACGCGCTCCATGTCAAACTTATCTTTGTAGAGCAGAAGCGCGTTTGCCTGCTGCTTGACTTCCGTAATGCCAAGCTGTGTCGCGCGGTTGCGCAGCAAAGCAATGTCGATAAGCCCATAAACGCTTTCGGGCGGCTCGCCGAAGCGGTCAATGAGCTCATCCACAACATCGCTCGAATCCTCATACGTTTTAATGTCTGCGATGCGGCGGTAAACGTCCAAACGCAGCGCGGTGGAATCGATGTAGCTTTCCGGGATATGCGCCTGCACCTGCATGTCCACGGTGCATTCCTCCACGGGGTTCTCGGGCGCTTCGCCTTTCATCATGGCCACGGCTTCGTTTAAGAGCTTCAAGTACATGTCATAGCCCACGCTTTCCATGTGTCCGTGCTGCTCACCGCCGAGGATATTGCCTGCGCCGCGAATCTCGAGGTCGCGCATCGCAATCTTAAAGCCGGAGCCGAACTCCGTAAATTCGCGTATCGCCGCCAAACGCTTCTGCGAAATCTCACTCAAAACCTTACCGCGTGTAAACGTAAAGTACGCGTAAGCGCGGCGGGGGCTGCGGCCCACGC
>ENA-ORSA01000447-ORSA01000447.1-human-gut-metagenome-genome-assembly--contig:-NODE-447-length-45710-cov-5.085160_pt1 | contig 45710 bp, 51 predicted proteins | sample MGYA00242179_ERZ509142 | MGnify/ENA primary metagenome ERZ509142 (study PRJEB26280, sample SAMEA2338659) | human gut metagenome | biome: human gut; feature: human-associated habitat; material: faeces... | reverse complement strand
GAAACCGCCGGGACGGGCGAAGCCCGTCAGGCCCGTTCCCGAAGGGAACGGGTCCCCTGCGGGGCGCCCATCCGGCGGCTGTCACAGATTCTGTTCAGATATTAGTAAGCCTTACCCCAAATGATCATGTGCTTGGCGGGCTTGCCGCAGCAGACGCAGGTGGCACCGAGGTCTTCCTGCTCCAGCGGCATGCAGCGGCTGGTGACGCCGATCTCATCCTTCATCTTGAGCTCGCAAGCGAGGTCGCCGCACCACATGGTCTTATAAAAGCCGTTGGTGCCATCAGCGACCTTGTGCATCTCGGCCATATCGTGGGCAACATAGGTGTTGGCTTCACGGTTGGCGAGGGCTTTGGTATAGAGGCTGTCGTGGATCTCCTGCAGCAGGCGGGTGATCTCGGTTTCGAGGTCCTCCAGCTTGACAAAGGTCTTTTCGCGGTTATCGCGACGGACCAGCACGCACTGGCCGGCTTCGATATCCTTGGGGCCGATCTCCAGACGCAGCGGGACGCCCTTCATCTCATACTGGGCGAACTTCCAGCCGGGGCTGTTCTCGGAAAGATCTATGTCTGCACGGAAGTTCTTTTTGAGGCGCTCACACAGGGCGGAAGCGGTCTCGGCAACGCCCTCCTTATGCTGGGCGATGGGGACGACCATGACCTGGATGGGAGCGACAGCGGGGGGCAGCACCAGGCCGTTATTATCACCGTGGGTCATAATAATGGCGCCGATGATTCGGGTAGACATACCCCAGCTGGTCTGGTGGGGATACTGCAGGGTATTGTTGCGGTCGGTGAACTGGATATCAAAGGCACGGGCAAAGCCGTCGCCGAAGTAGTGGGAGGTACCGCTTTGCAGGCTCTTACCGTCGTGCATCATGGCCTCGATGGTGTAGGTTTCTTCGGCGCCCGCAAATTTTTCCTTATCGGTCTTGACGCCCTTAACAACGGGGATGGCAAGATATTTCTCGCACATCTCTGCGTAGACATTCAGCATGCGCACGGTCTCAGCCTTGGCTTCCTCGGCGGTTTCGTGCATGGTGTGGCCCTCCTGCCACAGGAACTCGGCGCTGCGCAGGAAGGGGCGGGTGGTCTTTTCCCAGCGCATGACGCTGCACCACTGGTTATACAGCTTGGGCAGGTCGCGGTAGCTGTGGATGATGTGGGAATAGTGCTCGCAGAACAGCGTTTCGCTGGTGGGACGCACGCACAGGCGCTCCTCCAGCTTTTCCTCGCCGCCCATGGTGACCCAGGCGACCTCCGGGGCGAAGCCTTCCACATGGTCCTTCTCTTTCTGCAGAAGGCTCTCCGGGATGAGCATAGGCATATAGACATTTTGGTGACCAGTCGCCTTGAACATGCCGTCAAGAATATGCTGGATATTTTCCCAAATGGCATAGCCATAGGGGCGGATGATCATGCAGCCACGGACGCTGCCGTAATCGACCAGCTCGGCCTTTTTAACGACATCGGTATACCACTGCGCAAAATCGTCCTCCATCGAGGTGATCTCGGCTACCATTTTCTTTTGATCTGCCATAGTATTTCTTTCTCCCTTTCAGTAGGATATATACCTTTATATTATACGGGTTTTTGCGTCATTTGCAAGGGATTGCGGGGATTTTGTGGGGAATTGGGAGGCGGGAGGCCAAAAGAAGCGGGCGGGGGGAGGTACGGCAGAAGCTTGCGGAGGATGCCGGCAAAAAACCCGCCGCGGGCAGGGGCTTCAAAATTTATTTACAATATTTCACCTTTTCGTCACGGCATTTTTACCGACCTTAAAAAAACAGGTCAAGCATTGTTCACAATTTAACGGTATACTAGGAAGCAGTCAAGGGGCCAGGCACCCCACAGAAAGGCAGGTCAGTTCCATGACATATCCGAACGACAACTTTAATGACCGCAACTTTACCACCGGCAATACCGATCTTCCCACCGGGGAGTATCGCTATGATAAAGACAGCATCCATCAGGATGCCGCGTCCGGGCAGGCGCAGCAAACGGCTGCTTCGGGGTATCATCCCTCGGACGCAAACAAAAAATCCACAGGACGGGGCAAGAAAGGGACGGCGCTGCTGCTGGCAGGCTGCCTGGTGCTCTCGATGGTGGGCGGCGCAGGCGGCGCTGTGATCGCTGCCAAGAGCGGCCTGCTGGGCACCGGTTCCACCGTTCTGTATCAAGGGGTAGAGGTCCCTTCCACCAACGGTTCCACCGTCGGCGTCAGTTATTCCGGTGTGGTGCAGCAGGTGGAGGACAGCGTAGTGGCCATCACCACCGAAAGTGTGGCGACCAACTACTTCTTCCGGCAGTATGTCACCCAGGGCGCAGGCTCCGGCGTGGTGCTGACGGCGGATGGCTACATTGTGACCAACTACCATGTGATAAAAGGTGCACAGCAGATCACCGTGACTGCCAATGACGGCAGCACCTATGCCGCCACCCTGGTGGGTACCGATGAGGATAACGACATCGCGGTGCTGAAGGTGGACGCCAAAGACCTGACCCCGGCTATTCTGGGCGACAGTGACACCCTGAAGGTGGGCGACGCCGTGCTGGCCATCGGCAACCCGCTGGGTACCCTTTCCGGCACCGTCACCGATGGTATCGTCAGCGCGCTGGAGCGCCAGGTAACGATAGACGGCAACAACATGACCCTGCTGCAAACCAGCGCGGCGGTCAACCCCGGTAATTCCGGCGGCGGTCTCTTTAATGCCAGCGGAGAGCTGATCGGCATTGTCAATGCCAAATCCACCAGCGATTCCAGCGGCAATGCCGTGGATAACATCGGCTTTGCCATTCCTATCAACAGCGTCAAGACCATCATCGAGGATCTCATCAGCCACGGCTATGTGACTGGTCAGATCGTGCTGGGTGTCAGCCTGGTGGATATCACCGATGAGCGCACCGCCCGCTACTACGGGCTGGACAGCACCGGCGTGTATATTCAAAGCGTGGAGTCCGGCTCCATAGCGGATAAGGGCGGCCTGCAGGCCGGCGACCGACTGCTGAGCTTTGGCGGGGTGGAGGTTTCCACCGCGGATGAGCTGAAAGCGGCACTGGCCGCCCACAGCGTAGGCGACCGGGTGGAGATCAAGGTCTCCCGCAATGGCCGGGAATACACCCACAGTGTGGTACTGACCGAATATGTACCCAGCAGCGCCACCAATTAACTTGCCAACTTCTCCATACTCCTTTTCAATATCACAGCGAAGCCTCCCCCGTGAAGAATGGGGGAGGTTTCGCTGGATTTTGTACTTTTCCTCGGCAAAAAAATATGTTAGAATAGAACCAGAAGAAAGAGCTGCCGTGCGGCAGCGCAACGATAGGAGGAATCCCCCATGAGATTTTGCCCGAACTGCAACAGTGCCGTATATGATGACCGGGCGGAGCTTTGCCCAGAGTGCGGCAAGCCGATGAACCAAAATGTATGCCCCAGCTGCGGCCGGCGGCTGCAGCCTGGCCAGAAATGTCCCCACTGCAGCGACTGCCGCGCCCACGGCGAACGCTATACCGTGCGAAACCAAAGTCCCGAACAGACTGTCAGCGGCGGACTGAGTATGTGGGCCTATATGGGGCTTATTCTGCTGGCGATGGTGCCGGTCATTGGGCTTATATTTATGATAGTGTGGGCGTGCGGCGTGAGCAGCAACCCCCAGCTGGCCCGCTTTGCCCGCGGCATGCTGCTGGCCAAGGCCGCGCTGTTCCTCATCGGGATCATCTTCTTTTCTGTGATGATGGCTGCCATGCAGCCGCTGCTGAATGAGCTGGAGGACTGGCTGAGCTACTACGGCGATGAATACGGCTACTATGATAACTTTGATGATTCCTACAATTACAATTTTGGCGATGACTATAATGCTGGTGATAACGGCGATCTCTTTGGCGATGACTGGCCCGATTTTTACGGGGAGGAGGCCCCGGCTGCCAATGCCGCGTAAATCATAAAGCAAAAGCCCCCTCCGGGTGTACCGGAGGGGGCTTTTTTATGTGGGATCACTTTTTGAGGGTCTCGCGGCTGCCCTTCCTGGCAGCGGCTGCTACCAGCCCGCCCAGTGCTACGATAGCCAGAAAGTTGGGAATAACCATCAGCTGGTTAAACATATCGGAAAGCTCCCAAGCTAGGTCATTGGATACGCAGGAGCCGAGGAAGATGAGCGCCACAGCGATGATGGAATAGACCGGGACGGCCTTTTTGCCAAAGAGGTATTCCACATTGATACGGCCGAAGAAGTTCCAGCCCAGGATGGTGGAGAAAGCGAAGAACATAAGGCAGATGGCCACGAACAGACTGCCGGCGGTATTACCCATGATGCTGGAGAACGCCAGCTGCGCCATATTGGTCTTGCTGACACCTTCGGCTGCGCCGGAGGCAAGGATCCCGTTGCCGGCATACAGGGTGGAGATAACGACCAGAGCGGTCATGGTGAGGACGACAAAGGTATCAATGAAAACACCGATCATGGCCACAACGCCCTGCTCGTGCGGGCAGCTTACCTTAGCCATAGCGTGGGCGTGGGGAGTGGAGCCCATACCGGCCTCATTGCTGAACAGACCGCGCTTGACGCCCTGGCTGATGGCCTGCTTGAGCGCAAAGCCGAAGCTGCCGCCGATGATGGACTGCGGCTGGAACGCATAGCGGAAAATCATACCAAAGGTCTCCGGGATGAAACGAATGCGGGCCAGCAGCACCACCAGACCGCCAATGAGGTACAGACAGGCCATCACGGGGACGATCTTTTCAGCCCAGGAGGCCACCCGGTGGCTGCCGCCCAGGAATACAAAGGCGGAAAGAGCAGCCACAACAATACCGATGACCCAGGTGGGAACGCCGGTGGCATTGGAGAGCGCCTCACCGATGGAATTGGACTGCACCATGCTGCCGATGAAGCCCAGCGCAAGGATGATGGCTACGGCGAAGAAGCCGGCCAGGAACTTGCCGAAGCCACCCTTAAAGGCACGCTTGATGTAATAAACCGGGCCGCCGTGGACGCTGCCGTCCGCATTGACTACACGGGTCTCCTGCGCCAGCACCGCTTCCGCATAGATGGTAGCCATGCCGAAGAAGGCGATGACCCACATCCAGAAGATGGCGCCGGGGCCGCCGGTGAGGATGGCGCCGGAAGCGCCTACAATGTTGCCGGTACCTACCTGCGCGGCAATGGCCGTGGCTAGTGCCTGGAAGGAGGAAAAGCCGCCCTGCTGCTTTCCGCCATGGAGATTGATGTTGCCGAATACCCGGCGCATACCCTCGCCAAAGCAGCGCACCTGCACAAAGCGGGTACGGATGGAAAAATAAAGGCCCGCGCCCACCAGCAGGATGATGAGGATATAATCCGAGAGATAGCCGTTGATTTTTTGTACGATGTTGAGCAATGCTGCTTCCATTTGTTTCACTCCTGATTAAAATATTGCAGTGAAAAAAGGATAATAAAAAGGCTGCCCGTCTTTTTTAAGCGGCAGCCTCTGAAGAATAGCGAGCGATCAAACAAAAGATGCTTTGATGACCGCTCTGTCCTTTTGCCTGAGAGATTCGGCGAAAAACCGCCTTGCACCTTCGGCACTCAACTCAATGAGATTCTCCAGAGCCCCCTCCATATTCAGTCTCTTACGATTCTGAATGTTTCTGCGGGGTCGCTATCGTTATTCACTTGATGTTATTCTACACCATTTTGCAGCTTTGTCAAGAGAAAAATGCAAAATGCGTTATTCTTCCGTGCGGATGCACCGCACCGTTACTCGGGCACGGCCATCGTAGGTGCAGGTAAACAGGGTAAGATCCCACTCCCCAGCCCGCATTTCCTCCACGGCGGTCTCCGGCAGGGTCTCCACCCGGTCCACCGTATAGCGGTAGGTCTGCCCGGCTGCATCGGTAAATAGGACGGCATCTCCGGGACGCAGGGTGTGCAGCGCGGCAAAGTGCCGCCGGTAATTGTGCGCCGCTATGATGATATCATCCCCGGCCAGGGTACCTGCATAGCGGCAGGGTGCCTGGCGCAGAAAATCCATCTCCCATTCGGCCCCCACCGGCAGCTCCAGCGCCAGGGTAGGTAGAGAAAGGATGCCCAGATACTCCTCCCCCTCCAAAGAGACCGTCAGCTCTCCGGCGGGCAGGGTAGGCATCGGCGCTGGAGACTGTCCGATGCTATGTGCCACAGCAGGCAAAATCCTTTGGGTGGCCGCCGCGGCACGGCGCTCCTCCCGCAGATTAAACCCCAATAGGAATGCGGCGGCCAAAATGCACAGGCCGCCCAAAATGATGCAGAACCGGCCGATACGCTCTCGTGTCATGTCGGTTTCCTCCGGCGGCGCAGGCGGCAGCCCACCGCCACCAGCAGCACCCCTATGGCTGCCAGCAGCGTGATAGGCCATTGCAGCAGGCCGGTCTGCGGCAGCTTATCCCCTGGGGTGGGGGCCGGGTTATCCGGTATGATGATGACCGGCAGTTCGGGGGTACCGGAGCGCTCCAGCTTGGGCTCTACCGTTGCAGCGTACTGCCACCCGCCGCCCGCCTGTTGGGCCGGCAGCTCCAGCAGCCCCGGGGTGGTGGTATAGGTGCAGCCGCCCTTTTGGTAGGGAACCGCGCACAACAGATACAACCCGGTGGGCAGCCCCTCTAATGCAGCTTTGCCATCAGCCGCGGTGGTAAGCTGCTTTTCTGGGGAAATGCTTTGCTGCTCCACCCATTGGTCCAGCAGCCCGGCCGCCTGCCGCCAGTCGGCGGCATCCCGCAGGTTCCCCAGCACAATACCGCTATCCTCATAGGCCGGCAGCAGGGTGTGCTCTCCCTGCGGAGAAAGCGCCGCCACCCGGTACAGCGAAAAGCCCATGCCGCTTACTGGCTTATTCTCATAGTGACAGTCAATGGTCAACGCGCACAGCGCGTCAGGATCGGCTGTCTGTGCTATCGCGGGGAGACACAGCAGTATGATCAGGATCAGGGCCAGAACGGCTCTGAGACGCTTTTTCATCAGTTCTCCCCCTTTCTCACATTGCCCTCTTTGGGCCCGGTTTTCTTTTTCTTGCGGCGCAGCAGCGCCAGGATGAGCAAAATAAGCAGGAACAGCAGCAGCGCGCCGATCAGCAGCTTGCCCTTCCAGCCCAAGCTGTGTACTACCTGCTGGGTCACGGTCACTTCCACCGTTTCCTCCACGGTCTCCAGCGGGATGCGGTGCCCGCGCACCAGCAGCCGGTGGGTATTTACGCCGTAGGGCGTACAGGTCACCAGGGTAACAAGGTCCTCCCCTTCCACCGGGTACAGGTCCTTTACCTCATCCGGCTCCACCACCAGGATCTGATCCACCTCATAGAGGAGCTGCTCCCCCAAAATGCGCAGGGAAAAATGGTCGCCCAGCTGCATTTGGTCCAGATCGGAGAAAAGCAGCGCCGAGGGCAGCCCCCGGTGGCCGGAAAACACCGCGTGGGTGCCCTCTCCGCCCACCGGCAGGGAGGTACCGCCTAGATGCCCGATGCCATGCTGGAGGACCTCCTCCGTGGTGCCGTGGTAGATGGGCAGCCGCACGCTGATGCGCGGGATCTCGATGTAGCCCATAATGCCGTTGCCATCGGGATCCAGCAGGCCCCAGTAGGGGTCCCCCGCGGGCAGCTGCCGCCCGGTAAAGGCATCCCGGAAGGTGGGACTGAGGTTTTTATTGTATTCCTGCGCCGCTTCCCACAGCGCGGAGTGATCCTCCGGGGCAAGGGTCGTGGTGCTTTGGGTGTAGTGGGAGATCAGCTGGTTCTGCCGGTGCTGGTTCCACAGGTCGCTGGCCACCGGGTAAAATAGAATCCCCAGCCCCAGCAGAAAAATGAGGATGGCCAGCACGGTGCCCAGCCGGTTTTGTCTTTTTTGTTTGGCTTGTTTTGTCGTCACGAATGGTACTCCTTTGGCAGTAATGCAGCAGGGAAAAAACCGCAAGCCGTTGCAGCGGGCTTGCGGCCTTTTCCTTGCCGCCCATCCCGCCGGGGAGAGAAAGAGGAAAAACCCGGCGGGACGGCAAGAAAATGAGGAGGATGGCAAATTACAGGGTGGTCTTATTCTGCTCCTGCTCATCCTCACGGCGACGGCGGGCAAAGAGGAAGAACCACAGCGCCGCACCCATGCACAGCAGGCCGATCACCGTGAACATCACGGTGCCGACACCACCGGTGGTGGGCAGTACGGGGGTGGAGCTATTGAGAAGGTCGGCTTCAAAGCGATTTTTCTCAGCATTCAGGCTCTTTTTCTGAATCAGTGCGCGATCCGCTTCTTTCGTTTCAGTAAAACCGCCACTGGCCAAATCCTTGACCAGACTTTCGCTGGCATCCCGCTCTGCGGTCAGATCCAGCTTAAAGATGCCCTTGGGGGCATAGTAGCCGGAAGGAGTCTTGGTTTCCTTCACATAGTAGGAACCGACATCCAGGCCGCGGATGGAAAGGGTATTATTATCATTGCCCATATTGGCATCCATCTGCGCCACGGCGCCTGCCTCGCCCGCCAGCGCGGGGCGGTAATAGGCCCCGACATCTCCATTGGCTTCCACCTTTACCATATTGATGGCTTTGGTCATCGCTTCATCGGCATACAGGATGAAGCCCGCACCGGCCAGGGGCCGGTGGCCGGAACCCGCGTTACTGGGATCAATCAGCTCATTGGATTTCTTAAAGAGGGTAAAGTCATAATTATAAACCGCAGCGGTAGAGTCGGCGGTCGTTTTGGTATTGCCCGCCTCCATGGAGAATACATATTCCAGCTTGGCAGTTGCGGAAGCCTCAGATTTTGTAACTGCATCCGGGGCTACGGTGGCCTTGAAGTGGAGATAAATCAGCCCTCTGCCGGTGGCAGCATTGCGGATCTTGCTGTAATTCAGCTCAACGGTCAAATTACCGTCGGCACCTACGGTAGTCCCTTTAATGGCACCCTCTACGGCATCGCTATCCGCTTTGGGCAGGGTGGTTGCTTTCATGCTGTCCGCTACATAGTTCAGCCCGGCCAGCTGGCACTTCGCAATCAGCGAACTAATGGCCACATCCTCGCTCTCGTAGGCCGGGATAGATACTTCCATATAGAAATCCATCGTTTCACCCACCCGGCCACCGGCAGTTTCTTTCCATTGGGTAGTAGCTCTGCTGTCATCACTTACTCGTACATTGACAGCAGGGCCGTCCTCGTACTTAAATACAGCGGTCAGGTCATCGGTGATCTCACTGCCGGCGGCATACACCCTTACATTCCCGTTCTTCACCTGCACAAATACGGTAACAGGCATATAGGTCCGGTTGTTCTGTTCGGTGGTAGAAACCAGCAGCAGATAATAGCCGGGCTCCAGAGTCATCTTAACCTCATTATTTGCATCGGCAGTCGCTTCCACCGGGTTTTGGGGGAAGGAAACCCCACCATGAGCAGAATCGGTCATGATTGCATAATTGATCATCAGTGCGGTCAAATGCTCTTTCGTACTTTCGGCAAGGTGCTCCTCCAGCGATTGTGTTTTAGAATCATAGAAATTGGCTGCAAAGGTCTCAAATTCCCTGTAAAATATGTACTCGTTGTAGTTCGCATCGTACTTCATCAACTGGTACGCCTTCACGGTATCGCCCTTGGCCACCCCGGTAAAGGTGATGGTTTTGTCGTAGGGGGTGGCCGCCGCAGCGGGGACTGCCATGGCCAGCAGCATGGCCAGCGCCAGCAGCAGCGTCAGGCACTTTTTCATTGTCTTTTTCATGTTACTTTCACTCCTTTGGTATCATTGTTATCCACAGCGGCTTCCCCTTGGCAGGGGGCGCGCTTATTTCACTTTCTTTCGGCCTGGCAGCAGTACCGCTACGGCCATCAGGGCCGCGCCCGCCAGTGTAAAGGGCACCGTTCCGGTGCCGCCGGTGCTGGGCAGAATATGCAGCTCCTTCAGCTCCAGGGTCAGCAGATAGGTGTATTCCTCCCCCTCGCACTGTTCCAGCTGCCATGCGGTATTCGCTGTATCCAAATAGGTCAGTGTGCCGTATTCGGCCTTTAGGTTGGGGGCGCTGTCCTCCGGCACATAGCCCGTGGGGGTGCCCGCCAGCTGGATGATATAATCCCCGGCAGGCATCTGCTCCAGCAGGGCCGCGCCGGCTTCATTGGTTTTATACAGCATCGGGCTGCCATTATCCCGCGTCACCCGCAGCACCGCCCCGGGGAGTTCCTCTCCCAGTGGGCCCAGCACTTTCAGCTTCAGCCGCAGCCGGGAGGTATTCTTCACCTCGGTAACGGTGGTGCCGCCCGGTGTAGAAATGGTCGCCTTCCCCGCCGCGATCTTCACCGTCCAGGTGAGCTCCGCCGCAGTGTAGCCCACAGGGGCGGTGGTCTCCCGCAGGTAATAGGTGCCGGCCGGCCACTTATCCTCAAACTGCACATCGCCGTTTTCATCGGAGGTGGCTGTTGCCAGCCGCTTGGTACATTCCGCATCAGCATACAGGGTAAATTCCGCGCCCTTTAATGGGTAGCCCTTTTCATCCACCTTTTCAAAGGCGATCTCGCCCCGGATGCCCTCATTATTGACCACCAGCAGAGCCTCCCGCGCAAAGCATTGCGTTCCATCGGCCTTCTGCCACCAGTGCTCCTCCCGGTATTCCTTATCCTCGGCCTGCCGGTACAGGGCCTTGGCATAGGTCACCAGGTAATCCGCGAAGCCATCCTCGGCCACACCGGGGTCACGGTAGGTGTCCCCTATTTCGATTTCCCGCAGCGTGTAATCAGCCACCGTGCCATCCGTAAAAAGCGGCAGATTTTCCCAGGTGTATTGCCATTCGTTTTCCTTGTTCAGCTCCACGGTATAGGCATCACCCGGCAGCGGCGCGCCATCGCGCCACAGCTCCACCGTCACAGGCAGCTTATCCCCCGTGGCGGGCCAACTGCTGCGGGCCGTCACACTGATGAGCATTCTGGGTACATTTAGGATGACCACATTGTCGGCATCGGCATTCTGCAGCCAGCTGCCGGTCGAGGGTGTTATCCCTTCCGGCAGCGCTTTTGCCTCCGCATGGTAACTGATATTCCCTCCAGTATTTTGGACGACCGTCACCTGCACAGTACCGGGGCCAAAGTACCCCGTCGGCAGCGTTTCGGTCAGGGTGTAGGTCCCTTCCTCCAGCCGGATGGTAAAAAAACCGCTGGCATCGGCAATGATCTTGCAGTCGGCGATCTGCTCGGTATAGCCCTCCTCCTGCACCACGCTGTAAAGGGTGGTGTTCGGCTTGCGGTACAAGACCACTTCAGCGCCGCCCGGCCGGGACAACTTATACTCTACCTTTGCCAGCCCGTTGCCGGTAATGGAATCCTGCGTTTTTACCGTCAGGGTACCTATCCCCACATATATGTTCTGCAGAGCCACGGTCTGCACCGCAGTGTTCGGCACATCGTTGCCGTAGGCCACCGCCGTAATAGTAATGCCACTTTCCTCCGGGTAGTCCTGATATCCCCCCGAAAGTCCCTGCGGGTGATTGCGGATGAGATAGCGGTTGTTCACCCGCCATTTGTCACCCTGCAGCGTATGGCCGGTTTCTTTTATCGTGTAGTCCCGCCGCTGCTGGGCCGGGACTTCCCAGGTGTAGGTATCGGCCTCGGCATCATAGCGGGTATAACCCAGCTTGCCCTGTTCCGTTACCGCCTTCGCAGGCTGCGGCACCAGGGTAAAATCGGTCACGCTGCTGCCGTTTTCGGTGTGGGAGACAGTAATGAGGAACTTATCCCGTACCTGTTTTATCGCCTCAGCATCCCCCGCAAAGGTCTTTGTCACAAAAAAGCGGGTGCGCTTGGCCACCAGCACACCATCGATATGCCAGCCATCGGAATGCTCAAACTTGACCATGTTCCAGCGGATCTGGAAGTAATCCGAATTGAGCATCTCCGCGGGGATCTCCACTCCGTCCACCTTCATGGTAATGGTATCGCTGTGGGCCCGCAGGTAGGCAAAGATCGTTTCCTCATTGGGGAGATCCTCCAGCCTACCGCCCTGCACCGGGTTATTCACCATGTTGCGGATCGTGTCATCCACCGCGTAGGCATTGTCGCCATTGGTTGCCCGCGCTACCAGCGGCTTTACCACACCCTCCGCATTTTTATTGGAGTACTCCGCCGGGATATTGTCCGCCCCCAGCATCCGGATGGTATATAGGGCGGGCGTATAGTCCTTTTGGTCCTCCCATTGCACACCGTCATCCACCGAGCCCCTGATCTCTCCATTGAGATGCAGGAAAAAATGTGTGGTAATTGGGCGTTTCAGCTTATCCTCGCCGCTCCATTTTGCCCGCAGCGTCACTTCGCCATCGCTGCCGGTATAGTGCTGCAGGTCTGCGGCAGTCAGCTTTGTACCGGGCTGCAGCAGCACCTCTTCCGTTATATTGGCCACCCGCCAACCTAAAAAGGAATAGAACAGTGAGCGGTTATTGGCTTTTTCGCCGGTCAGCTTTACCTCTATCCGGTCAATATCCGGGGCCAGCAGCGTGTAGTCTCCGTCACCCGGTTCCACCAGCAGGGTTTTTTTGCCCTTTACCATCGCGCTTTGCTGGGGCGCCTGCACCGAAGGCTCAAACTGGCCAATCTTGTGCTGCCAGCCGTCCGGCTCGGCCTCATATTTTATTACCAGGGTATCGGTATGCGGGTAGAAAACCACTGGCTGGCTGATTTTCTCGATGGTATAGGTCACACTGGTTTCGGTCTGCTTGGTCGGCTCCAGCTCCAGATGCGTTCCGGTCAGGCCATCCATGGCGTCCCAGGCCATACTGGACACGGTATTTAGGGTAATGCTCACATTCTCCCCATGGAAAGCGATCTTCGGCGCGGGCGGCTCCTGGTACACCCTGTTCAGGTCGTCCTCCACCGTCACCGTGTAGAACATATTCTCCGCCAGCAGCGTTTCGTTGCTCAGTTCTTTTTTATCAAGGAAATAGCTTTCGGCACCTTCTTTATTCGCGGGCAGGTAGTACAGCCGGATCTCGGTCCGGTGGCTTAGCGGAATCTGCCAGCCGCCGTCCTCACTCTTTATGGGAGCGGCACCTGCCCACATTTTGTTGGGGTCATAGCTATCGGTGTGCGGGAAGAACCGCTCCCCGTGATAATTCGCCGCCTTAAAGCCGTAGGCGCCATATACCTCCTCCAGCTCCGCCGCCGTTATATAGTAGCGGAGCTTTCCGCTGCCATCGGCATATTGCGCGGCGGTTTGCACCGTGGTCACCGGGTACCAGATGCCATCCCGTGCCGCATAGCATTCCACCGTGGCGGCCGCCGCACGGGCCTTGTCTTCAGCGGGCTGCGCTTCGGCCGGCTGCTCATCCGTCTCTTCCTCTTTTGTCATGGAGTCTTCCGGTTCGGGCAGGGCCTCCTCCGGAGCAGGAACCAGAGCCGGTTCTTCCTCCGCCGGGGCGGCATCCGCCACCGTGTAAAGGCCCGTTGGCAGCATGGTAAACAGCAGCGCCAGCACCACCAATAGCACCGAGGCCCTGCGGGCCCGGTGCCGGCGATGTTCCTTTCCGCTGCTGATTTTGGTATGCATTATTTATCCTTTCTGTTCTAATTTTTGTAAATATAAAAGCTGACTGCGTTCTTTTACTCAAGAATGCAGTCAGCCGGTCATGCGGTTTCCCGTTTAGACGCTTTACTTTGCGTCCCTGCCTTTCAGCAGGTTTGCCAAGGATCATTCAATTTATGGGAATCGTTCCTGTTTCCTTAGCGTTATCTTAACATCAACTCACAAAGAATTCAAGAGAATTTTTCATCAAAATCTCATTTTTCATTATTTTTGTTCAATTATTGCATTTTATTTGCTGGTGCTCATCTTACAATTGTGTGTTTTTCTATATTCTCGCCTTTTTCTCCTTCAGATATTGTAAAAAGGAAATAATATCCTTGCTAAAAAAGCCCGCGCTCCCCGCATCCTCCTCCACAGCAAAAAAGCCGCAAGCAAACCTTCCTCCCCGCAAGGAAGGGGTTGTGTGAAGGGGGAACCTTTGCGGGGTCCCCCTTCGCGTCAAATCAGGGCAGCGGCTCTCGCCCTTTAGAAAAGCCCGCGCTCCCCACATCCTCCTCCACCGCAAAAAAGACGCCCTAAAGGCGTCTTTTTTGTGGCTTGTCCGACCGAAATAGATACCGCCGAGAAACCCAGTGTTTTCAAGGGTTTGCGGCATTTTTATTTGCCACAAATCGAAAAATCGGCTTTGACTTTCGAACCACCAAGGAAAAAGCTCCAATCTTATGTGCGACCAAAATAGATACGGCCTAAGTTGCTCGTTCAAGATGCTTTATTCTGTATTCTATTTCGTCCAGAGCGATTTGTAAATCACCTTCATCAAAATCATCACTCGAATAGTAGGCTTTTTCCCGCTCCATTAATGCACGGAGAGCATTGGCGGCGGCTTGGGTACCCAAATATTTGGTGGCAAAGGCATCCGCCCGAAGTTCCATATCCAGCACCTCGCCATTTTGAACCTTGTCCATCCGAGCATGATTATATCGTTCAAACTCCTCACCAGCGGAAACGCTGTCGTTATTTACGAGATGCCCGAGTTCATGCAGAAGGGCGAAGATCGCTTCATCTGTTTTGCTTCTGAGGCCTTCTATGAGCTTTTCATCCATTGCAACGAACTGGCCTTTACCATCTTTGGAATGGCTGCGGGCGGCGATGCAGAACTGATCATCTTCTGGTTTCCCGGAGAGTGCGACCAAGCCAACATTCATTGGAAAGAGCTTTGAGTTGATCATTCCGATCAGACCAAGCCCAATTTCTTCTTTAAGCAGCAGGATCGAGATCTTCTCATCTCCGCTCCCGAGTGTCAGGGTCTTATCTTCTTTTATTTCTCCCATCTCGATATCCATCATTACACTTTGCCTCGATTCATATGCGCGTCTTCATGCCGCTGAGTTTGATGGGCTGGGGATTGTCAGCTTCCTTTGGGAGGCTGCTGGCGCGGAAAGTCCAGCCATAAATACTCAGGGGTCATTGCGCTCATAGATCTCTCCTTTTCATAGATATCCGGTGTCTGGTCATTCTACCGCAAGAAATGTCCCATAATATGGACTATATCACTTTTGACATTCGGTGACAATAAAATCGTACAGAGCTTCGGGATCTTTTAGGTCCCACTCCTCATCACCGTCGCTTGACCAGACTTTATATTCTGGTTCTCCTTCATAGAGCCACCAGCTGATGTAATCATATTTATCGTTCACAGATTCCTTGAGCAGGATCATGGCAGCTTCGTAGAACTTGTTGTTTACACCGAATACAAAGTGACCCTCGCCCACGAGGGCGAGTGCCTCTTCAAACTGGTCGTTGATTTTGTTCTGCTCCTGAATGAGCTGCAAGACCTTCACAAAGGTTTCCTTTGATATCATCCTTCTCCAAGCTCCTTCTTTGCATTCATGAGCCAGGCGACGGCTTCTTCCTGGGTATCCGGATTAACCAACCATTCTAAGAAGCGCACAATCAGTTGCTCCAAAGTCCAGCCCAAGGGTTTGATGATCTTCTCCACTTGTGCCTTGAGCAACTCATCTACCTCAATTTCAACCGTTTCGTACTCAGGTTCAAACCACTTGTAGGGGCACAGGACACAGGAGTCTTTTCCTCTCTCTGTGATCACGAAGCCCACATTCTCTTCATCCATCCGCTTAAGGAGGCCATCCAGCCGTTCTTGGATTTCCTCAGCCGGAACCCGCTCCATTTCAGACAGCGGGTGATATTCTCTTAATTTCATGAATCGACCTCCAAACCGCTTTCCGCCTTGTGGCGGATGTTGTTTGCCTCCAGCTCCTCGAAAGTGACTGGCGCAAAGCCGTTGATGTCCACGCCGGCGTTCAGCATCAGACTGTTCGCCTGAATGAGCGGCCAGTATTCCGCATCGGTGTTCCCATGAATGTGTCCAAACACCATGTAGCATCTTGTCACATGCGGCCATGTCATCATGGGATAGTGGCATAGCGTCATTTGCCGCTTGCCGTCACTGATGAAGTGCAGGTTGTTCACGCTCTCAAAGTAGTCTTCAAGTTTGCACTTCTTGACCCAGCCCCTGTCGTGGTTCCCAATGATGAGATGCTTTTTCCCGTTGAGGCGTGTCAGGTACTCCTCGGCAGGCTTCTCATTCCTGAAAATCAGATCGCCCAGGATGTAGATCGTGTCGCCATTGGTTACTTTTGCATTCCAGTTTCGGATCAGAGCTTCATCCATCTCCTCGATGGTAGCAAAAGGACGGTTGCAAAGGCGGATAATATTCCGATGACCAAGGTGCAGGTCACTGGTAAAGAACATCATTACGGTTCACCTCGCTTTCACTCGTAGGAACTATAGCATTGTCACAGCATTTGTATGCCGTAGCTTTCCTCGTAGGTCGCCTTGTCAAGTACCTTCTCCAGAAACCAGTCGATTGTCATTTCGTTGGGGTTTGCCTCCATGTTCTCGAAGGTCTTTAGTGCAAGGTCGTTGGCTTCTTCACGGTCATATCCTTTCCTTTCAAGAGCCTTCGTCGCGTATTCCAACACGGCTTTTTTGTTACGACGCAATGCAGCTCTGTCCATAAGCTGGCTTACACTCCCTACTCTGAGATACGCAGCACAGGTGAGCTTTTTATTCATTCGATCCCTCCTTCAGCTTAACTGGTTCGATATCGTCCCATTGAGCAAGAGCGATTTCTTCCTCTGAGTTCTCAGAGGACAGGTTCATGAAGGCTTCCACGGTCCTGCCTGGAAACCAGCTCTGGCAATATCTCGGGAAGACGCCGTCTGGTACGATTCCTACTTGCTCCACACCGAGCAAACGGTTTTTCAAAAGTTGGGCATCACGGATGATCACAGGCAGCCCTGCATGCTTCAGCGCAAGGTAGAACTTGATTGCTTCGATACAGCGCCACTTCGCAGAGCCCGCCACCACGAGGTAGTACCCATCGATTGCCTCTCGGCCTTTTCCGACATAGAGGGATACATGGGTGGAGTTGCCGCCCCTGCACACTTCCCACGGATGCCCTCCACCGGGGTGATGGGCAAGCCATTGTGCAAAGGCATCGGGGGAGTCCGGATCTATATCGCCCAAACCATCATCACGACCATCTGCGTGTTTGTAGTACTGTTCCTTTGTAGGCAGCTCGGTCCCTTCATAATGATTGGCTGCGTAACCCATGGCGCAGAAGCGATAGAAGTCATTGGCTGTCATGACCGGGAGTCTTGCTTCTCCCGAAAGGTCTTCCGACCCAACCTCCAGGAATTCATGAACTTCCTCTTGCGTCAGGTTTTCAAAGAAAGTTTCCTTATCGTTGGGGTACAACTTCCAAAGGTCAGCCAGCTTGATCACGCCGACTCTGTGCTTATACGGAAGGAGCTTGGCGACCGTAGCATTGTAGCTTCCATTACGAACAGCTTCGATAGTCAGTTTTACTGCATCCACCAACCAGGCCGTAAATGCAGAGATGTCGTTTGGATACCCTCGCTCTCTCCGCCCATCTACTTCGATTACATGCTCATGACCAAGGAAGATGGCTCGATATTTGATATCTTTGTCCTCTACGGCATGGAAACAGTACCACTCCAGTTCATCCGGAAACTCGGACTTCCAATAAGCCTCATAATCTTCGTAGTCCTTAACGATTCCTTCAGCAAGGTTTTCCTCGTAATCTCCATAACTGTCGGCAAAATCCTCAATCGTGCCACGCTTTGCACACAGCCAAAGCTCTCTGGCACCGTTTTCTGAGGCAGACTCCAAGGCTTGCAGCATTCGATAGATCTCGTCGATTGCTTCATAACTGGCGTCATCGTAACCAAAGCTGCAGTTTACATTGCGATAGCCGATGCTGCCGAGCTGGTGAATATAATTTTTCACCTGAACGGCAGTCAGCTTGTTGCTTATCTCATAGGGAACGCTCATTGTGTTTCGCCCCCTTCAACGGGTTCTTCTTCGGAATAGAACTCTTTCATATCATCAAGGCGCAGACATGCAAGCCTCGTTTGGATAATACTGCCCCACAAAGCTGGCTTTTCATAGGCGGCGCCGCAGTCAATGTCGATCAAATTGCTCCCACGCCAGATCTGAACGGGATTTGTCAGCTGATGCTCTGTGGTAGGGGTATGTCCAAAGATGACAGTGTAGTCATCGGGGCCTCTATCGTAGCTGCGGTATCTGTACCAGACGGCAAACTCCCGTCCGTCCCGATGCTTCATGCTGGAGTTGAGATACTCATCTTCCGGCGCAGCGTGAGTCAGGAGGTAGTTCTGCCCATTCACCGTGATTTTAATGTTGACCGGCAGACCAGCCAAATACTCGAAGATGTCTTGGCGGACAGACTTGCGGATATGCTTCAGGTACTCATGGGTGATGTCACCACCGTTGCGGTACCAGAGATTCAGCCTTTTTTCTCTGATATAGCCTGCGTAGCTGTCATCTTCATCGACCAGATTGTACAGGGCATCGAGCATCATGTACTCATGGTTACCGAGGAGCATCACCACATTGGGCATGGCTCTGAGTTGCTGAAGTATGCGGATGCCGTCAGGGTTTCGGTCGATCACATCGCCCAATATGTAGAGAGTATCCTCGGGCTGCAGATTTATCTGCTCCATGATGGAGTCGAAGCGACGCCGGTGTCCATGGATATCAGACATTACATAGATCGTGGTGATTCACCTCCTTCAGATAAGCACGAATATATATGCCGTAGCATTCCGCAGAAAGCTACTCACTATCTTCTTTCTCTTCTTTCGTGTCGAACAGCGCTCTCCATAGATAAATGTGTTCTCCAACCATCTGCGGGTGACTATGGAAAATGTGGCGGCACAGCCGCTTATAGATTTCGTGGAAGCGAACATCATCGCCGAAGTCAAGCAGACCGTCCATGATGCTTTCCAATTCTCGCTCGTCCGTGATGTGACCCGCCACAGCGGAATCGACCAGAGCGGTGTATTGCACCAATGCCTGGTCTTTGAGCTTATTTAATGCCTCCACGGTCTCTTTGACCGCTTCTAAGGCTTCACTGTGTTGGTTCATTTTTATTCCTCTGGGATTTCAAAGTCGTGGAACAGGAAGTGTATCTTATCGATTCGCTTGTTGATATGCCAGTGACCGCAGTACCAATGTTCATAGTAGAGACGGCTCTCGATGGTATCCAGCCACTTCTCGGTGGAATCATCTACACTGTCCTGATCGATCATGGGCAGGAATGCTTCCCGCGGGATGTATTTGTACGGGCAGGTGTGAGACAGGACAGTGTCGACAACAAAGCCGCATTCTTCAAGTTTGCGCCAACAGTCCTCCTTGATTTCGTCGGATGGCTGCTCGTCTGGCCACCAACCATAGTTGTGGATCAGGCGATAGAACTTGTCCACACTGTAGGCTCCGCCCAGCACAAGATGGGACTTGCCATCCAGCGTGAAGATCTCTCCATCCTTAGCAAAGAGCAGGTTCGGGTATTCATCTTCGTACCATACCACGCCGTTGTTCCATTCCTTCGTTGTGTAGGTGGGGATTGTCGCAGGTCGCATCTCATGGTTCCCGTGGATGCAGAAGAAGGTTGGAGGCAGAGCTTTCAATGCTTTTTTGAGCTTTCTGTCGCGGGAATCGCCATAGTAGTTGGCACCTACATCGCCAAGGATCACAACAATGTCATCATTGGTCAGCTCAAACCGATTGCAGAAGGCGGTCACCTCGGATGCAGAGCCGTGTATATCGCCGGTGTAGTAGATCATGATTTATCGCCTCACCTTTCTGTGCTTTGTTAACCACAGATTATACCAGCCACCCTGTCCAATATCCAGGGAATAATCTTGCAGGTTTGAGCAAATCCATATGTGCCCCAATTATACCAGCATCAAAGGCGAAAATCTCGGTTTCCACGAAATCATATACACCTCCGACAAAATCATATACACTTTTTCCGACCCTCATTGACCCGCAGTCACAGTGCTGACTGCGGGTTGATTGTTTTCTCAGTACCGTTGGGTAGAATATGGTGCGGGTCGGTACTCACGCAGAGTCTTCTTCAGGCTCTGGATGGTTTCCAGGATCACATACACTTCAAAATCGGTGCAGTCGGCCAACAGGACAGTCAGCTCTTTGCTGGCCGTCCTTTTACCGATCACAAGATGATCGATGAGCAAAGAGTCTGCGGATGTCTGTAGGGCGTTTGCAATTTGGACGAAGGTTTCCAGACTCATGCATTTGACGCCGTTTTCTATGTAGCTGATGTAAGAGGTGTTCTTGTCGATGATGTCGGAGAGCTGAATTTGTGAGATGTTGCGCTGTTTGCGAATTGTTTTGATGCGCTTGCCGATGATGGCGTTGTTGAGTTTCATAAAAGACCTCCAAAAAAATATTTGCAGGTCAATTATAGCGTCTACTTTATACTCACATACTTCGCTTTATTTTCATTTAGCCTGGACTTGATATAATTAACTAAAAATACAGCCTCCGGTTTAAGCAGAAGGTGGTGAGCCAATGTCAGAAGTGAATAAAGAACTAAGCAAGATCGTTGGCTCCCGCATCAAGGAATTGCGTGCAAAAAGAGGCATGAGCCAGGCGGACTTGGCTGCTAAAGCCAACATTTCTGTACCACATATGAGCTCTATCGAACTGGGCAAGACTCAGATGATGCTTCCCATGTTCGTCCGACTTCTGGAGGCGTTGGATGTCTCTGCGGACTATCTCCTCCGTGCCGATGTGACAAGCGTCAATGAACTGTATCAATCAGAGTTTGCCGAGTTGCTCTCAGACTGTACACCACAGGAGATGGAGGCCATCCTCCAGATTGTCAAGCAGCTTAAAAATACCATGCATCAGAAGACTGAGAATTAAAGTGGCCGATACCGGTCACTTTTTATTCCCTGCAGTAGATATGCCCCTCGCACATCGAGATTCAACGGATTGACTTTGGTCAATCCGTTTCTTTTTTTCTTCTTTTTCGACTGAGAGTCATAGTTGTGACTCTTGGAGTATTCTTTTCCCGCAAAGAAGTTTATATAATCTTTGCGTATTATGCAGAATGCAGTCTGATACAAGGGGTCGGGTTAAAGAAACTGGAGGAGTAGCATGGCAGACTTGATGAAACCGGGCGAGGTAACTGATTTAGAGGTACTTCCGTCTTTTGACTTCCTGCTTGAACAGGAAAACACGAAACAGGGTGCATTGGCCGAACACAGAGCTTGGCTTAAAAGTATTAAGCACGAAAGACCGAAGCCAAGTCACCCGTTTAAGGTGGCTGTGTATATCCGGTACTTCAACCAGACCCGGTACGACAATTACTTAGAAAAGCACAAGCAGCAGTTCCTGGATACCATCGGGCTTTGCCCGATGTGGGAGTTCGTTGGATTCTATATTGACGAGGGCGGCACAGCACCGAATATGGAAAGCGCACCTGAATGGTCTCGCTTACTTAATGACAGCTTTGAGGGAAAGGTGGATCTAATAATCACGCAGAAGACAAGCAACATTTCCAAGAAACAGTCAGAATTGACCTTCTGCTCAAGGCTCCTGGCGGCACTGGAAAAGCCTGTCGGGATATATTTTGTTTCGGAGGACATCTTCACACTGGCCTCCTACTATCAGGAGGACCTGAGAGATCCGTTTTTCTTTCCGAGTGAAGACTGGAAGGTTCTGCCTGATGAAGATTCACAGATAAGGGGTATGCTCCATGATTGATCAAGGCAGGCGCAGGAAGAATGAGGAGGCTCGGCAGAAGGTCCGTTCTCGCATCCAGAAGCGGATTGATACTGAGAACTACGAGTTCATACCGGCGAAAAAGCAGATAGACTACTATGACAACGATGTAGCTCAAAGGGTTGCCGTCTATGCCCGTGTTTCTACGGATAACATCCAGCAGACAACATCCTATGAATTACAGAAGAAGTATTACGAAGATTTTGTAGTTCGCCACCCGAACTGGACTCTGGTCAAGATATATGCGGATGAAGGTATCAGCGGCACCTCTTTGGCGCATCGAGACCAGTTCAATCAGATGATAGCAGACAGTCGTGCCGGGAAAATCGATATGATCATTACGAAGAGTGTTTCTCGTTTTGCTCGTAATGTGGTGGATTGCATCAGCATGGTTAGAGACCTTGCTGATTTGCCGCATCCAGTGGGCGTTTTCTTTGAGAGTGAGTGCATCTTCTCTCTGAAGGATGACTCGCAGATGGCTCTTTCATTTCAGGCAACTATGGCACAAGAGGAATCGCACATCCGAAGCCGAAGCATGGAGACATCTCTCCGTATGCGCTTGGATGGTGGGCTTCCTCTCACACCAAAGCTTTTAGGGTATTCCCACGATTCCGAAGGCAATCTTATCATCAACGAGGAAGAAAGCCCTACGGTCAAGCTGATTTTTTATATGTTTCTGTATGGCTACTCCACAACCGAGATCGCTGAAACGCTTACTGAGTTGGGTCGCAAGACCTATTTGGGCAATGTAAAGTGGACAGCCGGTTCAGTTGTTCAGGTACTTCGAAACGAGCGCCACTGTGGTGATGTCCGAACTCGCAAGACTTTCACGCCCAACTACCTGACCCACAAGTCGAAGAAGAACCGTGGAGACCGCCCTCAAAGCATCTATCGCGATCATCATGAAGCCATTGTTTCTCGGGATGATTATATTGCTGTTCAGCATCTGCTGAACAATTCAAAGTATGGCAACAAATCCATTCTCCCCGAACTGCGAGTTATAGACAGCGGTATCTTGAAGGGATTCGTGTCGATTAACACTCGCTGGGCCGGCTTCAAGGCAGCGGACTATTACCAGGCAGCGGCAAGTCTATCAACAGGGACAAACGACTCCGAGGAGGAGTGCGTCCCGGAGGATGAGCCCCAACAGGAGGTACGCATCGAAGTAGCTGCCGGAGATTTTGATATGCGAGGGTTTGAGATCACACGCTCGGAGTTTTTTGATTCCTATCACCGACCAAGCGTTATCTTCCATGACTGCAAAGTAAAGTTCAACACGGACTGTGTTCGCAAGTTCGGTAAGAACAACCAAGTTGAACTTCTGGTCGATCCCATCTACGGTCGGTTTGCGGTGCGCACAGCGCCCAAGGGCAGTCGGCATGCCGTTCAGTGTTCAAAGGTTTCTGATGGGGTTTACTATCCCAAGGATGTGCATATAACTGCTTTCCGTGACACGCTGTACGAGATCTTCGGATGGAATCCAGATTATAAGTACCGCGTATTGGGTACGCATTTTCAGAGCGGTGAGGAATCCGTTGTTCTCTTCAATTGCGACGAGGCAGAGGTATTCTTTAAGCCATATATGATAGGCGGTCATGATCCCGATGGTAATCCAACTACATCTGTCCGGCCGCTGGCTCATTCCGGAAGCAGAGTTCGGGCAATACCGGAAGCGTGGACGAGCTCTTTTGGAAAACAGTATTATCTGCATCAACATGTGACTTCTTCGCTGGAAACCCAGAGTGAAGAAGATTGGAAGATCCGAATGGAAGGTCAGCTATTCGAAACAGGAGAAAAGCTGTGTGTGACAAGCTTCGATGAGCTTAGAAGCTTTATTACCAGTGAGCTGGGGCGCGGGACGCTGCAGGAGGGAGTAAGAGATGAATGAGCAAATGAACGAACAGCAGGGCGTAGTTTCCGGAATACTTCAACACCTTCAGAATGATTCTATTGATCAGGACGCTAATTTTACGCTTCAGCCGGAAGCCAGCGAAGATATGCCCAGCGGAGAGATTATTGACTTAGGTGGTCCTTTTGACTATGAAGGGTATCAGGTTGTGCGTCGTGAATTTTTTGCGCACACCAACGAGCCGTCCATTACTTTCAATAACTTTAAGGTGTATGTGAATACTGCCTGCCTCAATCGCTTGCCGCATGTTGACTATGTACAGGTGTTGGTCAACCGTGACCGAAAGATTCTTGCCATTCGTCCCTGTCATGAGGAAGAGCGAGACGCTTTCGTCTGGTGTTCTACCGGCGCAGGAAAGCGAAAGCCCAAACAAATCACCTGCAGGCTCTTCTTCGCAAAGGTTTTTGACCTGATGGGCTGGAATCCTGACCATCGCTATAAGCTACTGGGCAAGGTGATCCACGCCAACGATGAGTATCTGATTGCCTTTGACCTTTCTGCAACAGAGGTGTATCAACGCATCACAAAAGATGGTGAAAAGCCAAAATCCTCTCGCAAACCCGTATTCCCCGAAGGTTGGCAAGAGCAGTTTGGTCTTCCGTTCCTGGAACACCAAAAGTCATTGCAGGTCAACATATTTGATGGTTACGCGATCTATGGAATCAAGGAAAACTCCATTTCGCAGGTCGATGAGCAAAGAGAAGCTGACGGCACAGCTGAAGCCCCGGTGCTGGATATGCTGTTGGGAGGTTCATGGAATGGGTGAAGCAAAATCATTTGTAGCGAAAATGACAATAGATCTTAAGCGCAACAGATTTCGCATTTTCAGCGAGACGTTGAAACAGCTCGGCAATCCCAACTATATTCAGTTTCTTATCAATCCCGAGGAATTGTTCATCGCTATTCTTGGCTCGGATCGACCGCTTGCTGGCGGTACGGCAAACAAGATACCGTTGCATAGCGCCCGTGGATCAGCTGAGTTCTATAGTGCATCACTGATGTCGGGGATATTCAATATTTACGGCGTTCTGGATTTTCGATTCAGCTACCGTCTTACCGGCGAGATTGATGCGATAAACCGAGTTGCGTATTTCTCTCTCAGATCGATCCGCAAAATTGAACGGGGGACAGTTGATGCTTGATAAAGGATACCAACAACTCAATATTGATCCAGAGTTCAAGGCACTGATCAGGCCACTCAACAAGGAAGAGTATTCGACTTTGGAGGCAAATCTTATCCTGGATGGCTGCAGAGAACCGATTGTTACTTGGATGGGGTATATTGTCGATGGTCACAATCGCTATGAGATATGCAATCGGCTCCACATTCCCTATGGCGTTGTTACCTATGACTTCAAAAGCAGAGATGAGGCAATTGTCTGGATCTGCAATAACCAACTCGGTCGGCGGAATATTACGGAAGAAACGAGAAAGTACCTGATTGGAAAACAGTACGAGGCGGAGAAAGCAACCAACGCTCGAAATGCGCTTGGCTCCAATCAGTATCAGCGCAGGTTGCAGGAAGGTTCTCATGCAGAATCCTATGTATCGGAGGAAGGCTTCAGCAGGGAAAGCGGCCGTCGCACCGCCAATCGGATTGGTGAGAAATATCATGTATCGTCCGGGGCGGTGCAGAAGTATTCCAAGTACAGTCAGGCGCTCGACAAGCTTGGAGAGAAAGTTCCTGAACTTGTGCCTTTAATTCTCGCAGGTACTTACAAAATATCTCATGAAAATCTTATTGTGCTTGCTGAGATGACGCCGGAGGAGATCCGCAATCATGTCGGGAAAGGCATTGGCAGCGACACGCCTCAGTTTAGGCGATACAGTGAGTCCCGCCTGAACTTGCCGACTGGAGCCGAGCGAAAGAAGCCCGGACCTGTTGCAGATGTTCCAAGCATAAAGAAGATGCCCGCATACGACCCTGATGCCGAGGTAAAAGGTTTGACTTTGACAATCCCATCGTGGCGAAGCTCCATTGAACGGACAAAGACCATATCCGATCTGAACGCTGTATCTCTGACTGCGAAGGAACTGCTTCGTGAGGCGCTATCGGGTTTGAGAGAAGAAGTAGACAAGATGCTCAGGGCGATTGAGGAGGATGTGTAATGCAGGATTTCAGTATGTTTGTTCCCAAAGTTCATTTTGAACTGATCCCAATACAGAACCTCGTTTCCAGCCAAGAGTATCAGCGTGGTCTTTCGCCCTCACAGGTCGATAACGCCGCTGCAAACTTTGACCTACACCAGATCAATCCTGTCAAGGTCAGCCGCCGCGATGGAGTCAACTATGTAGTTAACGGTCAGCACACCATTGAGATTGTGGCGCAGGTGTCCGGCTCCCGTGAGTGCCCAGTCTGGTGTATGATTTACGATGATTTAAGCTACCAGCATGAAGCTGATGTCTTTGCAAACCAGATGAAATTTGTCCGTCCACTGAGGCCCTACGAGATATTCATGGCGAATATCGAGGCCGGGAATGAGAAACAACTCCTGATTCGGGATCTGGTGGAGTCCTATTCTCTCAGCATTGGCACGACCCGTAGTTACGGTGTTATCGCAGCGGTTTCGTCTGTTGAATCCATCTATGATAAATTCGGCTATCATGTGCTGGATCGCACACTCCGTCTTTGCGTTGGAACTTGGGAGGGAGATATGGATTCGCTCTCTGCAAATGTTCTCAACGGCATTGCCAGACTGGTCTACACCTATGGCGAGCAGTTGCGAGATGATTCCTTCAAGGAGCGTGTGGGCGCTGTATCTATCAAGCAGCTTTCCCGAACTGCAAAAGAGCGCCGCCCCGGATCCCTCGGCTATGCGGAGGCTATGCTGGTGGTTTACAACCGTAAGTGCAAGTATCCGCTACAATGGACAAAGTTATATGAGAAGAACCAAGGGACAGCGGGAGGTCTTGATCCCGACATGGATCTGATTGGCGATGACCAAGACGATGATGAGACGGAAATGATGCAGTTCCCCGATATGGAGAAGGATGACTATGAGCTATGATGTAACGCTCGACACAGTTCAAAAGCAGCTTCTGCGGGATATTTGGCTGAACTACTACAACAACACGCTTTTGGGCAAAGGAATCATATCATCGAATATCCATCGAAAGATGAAGGTTTTGATTTCTAAGAGGTCGAGTCTTGGAGTTAATAAAGTGTCCACCAATAGTCGAACAGACGGCGGTATCCATTACCTTTCCCCGAAAGATCACGGCAGCGCCGTGCTTTCTTCGAGGTCAGCCGCTTCATCCAGCGCTGGCAGTTACTGTTCTTCGGATACTTAATGTACTTGCCTGAGTGGAGGGGCGTAGTGCCGTCAAAGCCGTAGTCCACATACCCTGCTTGAGGCATATAGTGTCCTTGAATGATACGCAGGAGGCGATCATCCTTTTCCACTTGTTTCACACGGGCATAAGTCCTACAGCTCTGCTTTTTTTCCTGATTCGGTTGCTCAGTCAGCAAGATTGCGATTTGCTCGTTTAATTCGATTTCTGTCATAGGCTTTACCATTCGGTACGATGCGCGTTACAGGACAGACGCCATTCCAGGAGCCTCTCTGCCTGGCGCAGTACTCCTTTCTCAGTTTTTTGCTCTGCTTATGCAGAGGGACAAGCTTTCTCATGCGATATATCACCTCCGTGCGCCCTGGCGTCCATCTTGTTTTTGAGTTCTTCGCAGAACTGAATATAGTCTGGGTGACCACAAAGTAGCATTTTCCTCGGCAAGTCTTCCATGGCTTCTTCGAAGACCTTGGCATCACGCTTTCTACACTTGCAGAAGATTACGCGATACTGTGCATCTGGGCAGCAATATTCAGCACCAAACCAAACCCTCACTTTTTTGTTGATGAAGAGTCGGTCAGCCAAGTAATCTGCGGTATCAATGATGGCATAGTACGAATTGAGCAGAGAAAACTTGCTGATTGGCCAACAACCGGGATTCTGTTTTGGTTCCATTTTGATTGCACCTCGACAATATAACATTTGGATTACAATGGGCAAAATTGACTTGCTTTTCTCATTCAAATCGGTTATTCTCAAATACTCCCCTTATGGGAAATTATGAATGGAGGCGATTGCCATGATGAATAAGCCCTTTCCGGTCATTGATCCTGTAGCCACCGGCGCAAACATCGTGCGCCTGCGTGAAGATCGGGGACTCAGTGTCCGTGACCTTCAGACCTATTTTGGCTTTGAAGAGCCCCGTGCCATCTACAAGTGGCAGAGTGGTCAAAGCCTTCCTACCGTCGATAACCTGTACGCTCTCGGTGCCTTGCTTGATGTAACCGTAGACGAGATCCTGGTACAAACGAGGCCAAAACTGAATATCTTAGTGAATGAGCAGCAGGCTGAAGCAGCCTGCTGCTCACCGCTTTATTGGGGACACATTACACAGCTATTGAAGATACAGCGGAAGTCCAAGATCGTTTGGACCATTTGTTGTGCGGAGCATGCGTCTGCGTAGTCTTCTCTTGGAGAAGCTCCTCGCATACCGATGTTTCGCACTGTTATTTGCCAATATTGGCAGAATAGGATAACTAATCCTATTTCGCTCATTTAAGAGCGAAGCTATCGAGATGGAGATGTGAGAGTGTTATGTGGGTGGTTCGAATTGACGATGATCGAAAGGCTGGCAGAGTGTAGATTGCTGCTCGAAACGGGGGTTGTCCTGTTTCATATTTGGAGCGGTATCATACCGCATTTCTTTGATGTAAGCCCAGACTTTCGTCTCACTTATGGTGTGCAGCACTATAGTTCGTCTGTACCTGAACCGGTCGCCACTTTCTCTTATCCCGCTGTACCTTCAATAGCTGTGTACTACCCCATGGGCTGAGGATCAGGCGTCGGCCTTCACCCCAGCGTAGGCTTCAAAGATGTCGGAGAAGGTATCGTTGATATCGAAGGGTGCGTCATAGGCTACCTCGGTGTTGACCAGAGCTGCATCCAGCTTGCCGGACACCTCGTCAGCTTTCCTGCTCAGGTCACCGCAAAGCTTGCGCACCTTGTTGCGGTCAAAGTTGATGGTGACCACCTTCTTCACATCGCAGCGGTAGGAGACCTGGTTGCCTTCGTTGTTGAAACGGTAACCGGTGCCGCCGTTGGGGATCAGAGTTTCGGAATTGCGGACATCTGTCATTCGACGGAACAGGGCAGCCATCTCCTGGCGGGTACCGTTGAGACCAATTTCGCCATCCAGACCGGCAGGCAGGTCAATGCCGGCCTTGGCATGATAGATGGCTGCACCCAGTTTCTCCTTCTCAGTTATCAGATACACCAGGAACTCAGCCATGGTGGTGATCTGCTCGCTGTATTCGAAGGCGGGCTGCTCGAAGGTGGTTTCATCCTCTGCCTCTGCCATAACCTTTTTGCGGAGGAAGGTGTTTTCCACCTTGGTGATGTTTCGGGAGCTGCCCAGGATATCCTGAGCGGAGTCCATCAGAGACTGCAGCTTATTCTGGAAACGGAATGCATCTTTCAGATTCATATTGCGGTCACTCCTTTGTCGTTTGATTATGCTTCTATGATAATGGGTGTTTGCATCTTTGTCATGGAACTGCTGGTTCAAAATCAGTGTTTGCTGACTACGCGCTTGAACTTCAGATCGCTATCGCCTATGTACCGGTCAATGAGACGGCTCTGTTCCTTTGTTTCAGCATAAGCAGTAATGGTAATGGTTTTCTGGCTCCAGTCCAGAGTATAGCTGTCTGCCGCCACATTGGTGATATGATGCTCCGCAAGGAAGTCTCGGAAGCTTTGCATGGCGGCAAGATTATCCGACATGATGACATTGACATAGGTTTTGTCTTTTGAAAACTTGTTGCTGACAGCGACCGCAAGACAGCAGCCAACGCCGCTTGCCACAGATACCACGATCAGGGCAAGGCCGCTGTTTGAGGTCACAATGTTTTTGGTGATGCAAAGATAGAGAAAGTTTGATACTGCAAGAGACAGGCCCGCCAACACACAGCGGTTTCGCTGTACGAGAATCGTCTTTGCAGTAGCAAGCATATTGTCGAATACCTTCGCAATAAAGAGAATAGCCAGGTGTAAAAGCACAGTCTATTTATCATCTCCATTCGGCTTTTTTGAATTGATTTACTCTAAGTATTCTTCGATTTCGTAACCGCCACCGAAGATTATGGTGAGCTTTCCGTCCTTGTGTACCTTAATGCATTCAATCATCTGTCTGACGATGGAGTCATCATATTGATCTTTGTTTTCCTCACGCTGGTCGATGATGTTCTGGATCTGCTCCAGCCGGTCGGCAAGGCGGCCATCTTCGATTTGACTCTCCCGAATCGCATCGATACGGCGTTTGAGCTGCTCAATGTTCTCGGAGATTTCCTTGAACTCATCCTCGTTACTTTCAATATCCAAGCCGCTTTGAATGGTTTCATTGACCATACTCATCATTCTCTTGTTCAGCGCGTCGATGCGGCGGCTAAGAAGATCAATTTCATCGGAGCCTCCGTTGATGCCGATGGCATCGCCAATGGTGGCTTTCATTAGTGTGAGGTAGGTTGACTCGTTCTCTGCGTTAAAGCGGTTCAACGCTCGAACAATGGCTTCTTGCAGTGCTGTTTCGAAGACTGTGATGGAATCCTTGCAATACTTCTTACCGTAGTCCAAGCGACTGACACAGCGCCATACGATTCGTCGCTGTCCGTGAGATGTCCAAGTGCAGCGGCGATAGTTACTCCCGCACTCGGCACATTTCAGTACCTCTGTGAGAGCGTATTTGCTGTATTTGCCGCTTGCAGTAATGCAATTCCTGGAGGACTTAGGCGCGGATACATTTCTGCGGCTGATTTCCTCTTGAGTTCGGTTGAAGATCTCTCTGCTGATGATGGCTGGGTGGTTGTTTTCGACCAGATACATGGGCGCCTCGCCCTCGTTTACCTTACGGGTCTTGGAAATGCAATCTACAGTGACGGTCTTTTGGAGGATGCAGTCGCCGCAGTATTTTTCATTTTTCAGAATACTCATAATCATGGCTTTGCTGAAGGTCAGGTCTTTGCCTGGGATTTGGATATTCTCTTTTCGCAAGGTCTGAGCAATCACATTAACCGGTTGTCCCGCGAGGAACATATTGAATATCCTTTCTACGATTTCAGCTTCATAAGGCACGATCTCCGGGTTGCCATCTTCGCCACGCCTGTATCCAAGCAGTTTTTTATAGATGAACACAGCTTTACCATCTTCGAAGTTTTTGCGGAAGCTCCATGTGATATTACGGCTCATACTCTCCGATTCGGACTGGGCGAAGCCTGCGTAGATGACTAGATACAGTTCGCTGTCGCTTTTCAGTGTGTCGATGTTCTGTTCCTCGAAGAAGACGCCGATCCCTCGACCTGTCAGCATACGCACAGTATCGATGCAATCAACGGTGTTTCGTGCGAAGCGAGAGACAGACTTCGTGATGATATAGTCGACCTTACCGGACAGGCAGTCATTGATCAACCGTTTGAAGGCAGGGCGCTTGTCCGCACGGGTGCCGGAGATGCCCTCATCAGCGTACATACCGGCGAAAGTCCACTCCTTCTTGGCTGAGATCATTTCCGTATAGACTTTCATCTGGGTGTTATAGGATGTGAGCTGCTCCTCGCTGTCTGTAGAGACGCGGCAGTAAGCCGCAACTCTCAGCTGGTTGTACTTGGCCTTGTCGACGATGACAGACCGTTTGGGATCAATCACCGTAACTCTCTTCTTAGGTATCTTGGTTACTTCCATGTTCTGAGGCTCCTTCGCTGATGATGGTATCTGTTTTCGTCCGTAGCGTGACCATTCCGCCTTCGCCGAGCGCCACGGTTTCGATTAAGTCTGAGAAGTTTGTGCAGCTGAAGAACTCTTCCGGTTTCATCAGCATGGCTCTTTTCTTGGCGACCTGTGCAGCAATCATAGCTTTTGCGTTTGTCTCTGCATATAGCTGTGAAGCGATATCGCCGATTTTACTGACGATGAAAGGTTCGCTCGGGTGATCCCGCATAAGCTCGTCATCTATTTCAGCTTGCAGGGCAGCGACGATGGGTGAGTCAGGCCGTTTCTGACGCTTTCGTGGGATGAGCAAGTCGCTGTTGACTATGAGCCGGTTTACCAGAAGATTGATTTTTGTGAGCAGGTCGTTGTCGCTGATACGGATGCGGAATCCGCAGCCATCGTTCACGCAAGTCCAGCTTTCGTGGATCTTGCATTTCGAATCAATGCGACGCACCATGGGGTATCCGCACTTTCCGCATCTCATACGATCCCTGAGTAGGGCAATTGCCTCGCTGTCTTTGAGCATTTGATTTCGCTGGCGCGCAGTCTTGACGGCAACTGCCTCCTCATAGACCTCCTCGTCAATGATCGGATCATATTCTTCACAACCTGTGTATCTCGAGTTATCAATGATCCTTGCGATTCTTGCTTTATCCCAGACATCCGTTTTCTCCGTATATTGCACCTTTTGGCGAGTAAGCTCTTCGGCAATCGCTTTTAAAGATGAGCCATTGAGATAGCTTGAGAAGATGCCCCTGATGACTTCGGCTTCTTCGCGTTGGATGATCATGTGACCACCTCGCATGGTATAACCGTATGGGATAAAGCGATTCTTCTTCATGGTCAATTCTCCTACAGCTGTTCTTTGAATTCCAGACCGCCAAGCATCGTCACGGTCATCTCATCACAATTGTTGATGTGGATGTCAGTGATGCATTCAACAAGCAGGCGCTCATCGAAGACTTCCATCGGTTCTTCCAGCTCGTCAATCAGGCGTTTTAGTTTCCTGACCTGCTCCAGCATTTCCGTAATTTTTGTTTCAAAGGTGCTGCTACGCTGCGCACGGATCTTGTTGAGCTGATTTCTCAGGTCAATCGTTTGTGCCTGGTGGATTTCCGGTTCGAGGTAACCCTTTGACCGAAGTTGATCAAGGACAAGAAGCTTGGCGTTAATTTCTGCGATACTCTGGCTGAGATCACTTGCTTCTTTGTTATTTCGCTTGTATGTGGTTGTTGCAGCTTCCAGCTTGTCGATAACCTGTGCGAGGATATCTTCCTCCCCGAAGCGAAGCTTATTGATGACTGAGGCAAGCCCATCGTAGATCCGCTCCTCGCTGTAGTAGGAGGCAGGACAGGTCGCAGCATCCTTACTGTGTTTGCCGCAGACCCACTTCACTATGCCGCCTCTGACCTTTCGATGATAGAAAGAGCCGCATTCGGAACACCGAATGCGGCTCGTAAGAGGGTAAGTATTAAGAGTATCATTTTTGGCGTATTTCTCTTGCCTTCTCTTTAGCAACTCTTGTGCCTGGTAATAGACCTCTGCATCAAGAATGGCTGGATGTGTGGCTTTGACATAGAACATATCCATCTCGCCACGATTCTTGTGCCGCTTGAACGGCACGGTTGGCTCTGCGTATTTTTTCTGGAACTTGGAATCCCCAATGTAGCGCTCATTTGTAATGATGTATTTCACTACGGTCTGAGTCCAGGTGCCATGCCCAAACTTGGAGGGGACAGCAGACTCGTTAAGATATTTGGCGATCTGGTTTGTAGACCAGCCTTGCAGGTATTTCCCGAAGATGTCACGGACAACTTTGGCTTCCGGCTCATAAGGCACCAGAGCTTTATCAACAAGGCGGTAGCCATATGCCGCACAGCTGGACACATACTCACCCAGTTCCATGCGCTTGACATTTGCGAGGCGCAGGTTTTGTGAGATGGATTGAGATTCTTCCTGCGCTATGGCAGAGAATGTATTTAGAAGCATCTCATCACCCATGGCTAAGGTGTTGATGCCTTCCTTTTCGAATTGAATGCCGATACCCAGCAGTTTCAGCTTGCGGGCGTATTCAAGGGACTCAGGCACATTTCGTGCAAAGCGGGAGACTGACTTTGTGATGACAAGGTCAATCTCCCGCCTTTCGCACATATGAATCATTCTCTGAAATTCAGGCCTTGTTTCAGCTTTGGTGCCGCTGAGACCCTCATCAGCGAAAATGTCCACGAGTTCCCATTCGGGCTTATTATTGATGAGTTTGGTGTATACTCGGATTTGGGCGGCGTAGGAGTTCAGCTGGTCAGCAGAGTTTGAAGATACTCGGCAATAGGCTGCAACTCTCTGGCGTTGCACACTTTGTCTGGTGATTGGGGATATGAGCTTTGCCTTGCCCACGCAGCGTTCCTCCTTTGCTTTAGCGTTCTGAAGTGGTTTGTATCATTTTATATGCGATACCACTTTCCCGGCTTAACAGACATTATACTCAAACAAAACTAAATAGCCAGGACTAAAATGGATAAAGAAGAAAGAAATAGATGATGCAGTTCAGTCGGCAAGTACAATGTCTGCGCCGGTAAGCTGACGATAGTATTTCTTGGCACGGACATATTCCTTGTCGGTGATCATGCCTTTGGTATGCATGCCCCTCAGCACGGAGAGGATGCAAAGATAATTTGCACTTTTTGATTGTTTCTCAGATAGCATTTGACTCCTTTCTTTGGTATAAGGATGCTTAAGGCAGGGCGAAGCCTGTCTTGATTCGTTTCGTCTCATTCTGAAGCTGTTTCAGGAGCTCTGCTCCGTCGAGGTCGCAAAGCCATGCAAACCAATCGCCGAGGAAAAACTTCTCGATTTCCTGTAGTTCTTCCTGCTCCAGCGGTGTCAATTCTTTGCCTTTCCGCTGTTTACTCCTGAGTTTTCGGTAGGTAGCAACGGAGGATAGAATGATCGCTTCGATGAGACATTGCCACTGAGCGTCAGAGGCGGGACTATGTTCTAATTCGCTGTTGCGCATGACACCTCCAAAAAAGGAATGTGTACTACATTGTCATCTTCGGCCCAGGCTCTTCATCTTGCCCCAAAGATTGCTCTCTATTTCGGGCCACAACACCATAGTCAGTCAGTTTGAATCCACAGGTTTCCATATACTCCTCACCGAAAGCATACAGGTTGATATGCTTTGACAGAAGGGCAGCATCCGCATCCGAGGCAATTGCATGGATCCCTTCTCTGCCAATGGAAATGGGGGAATATAGGGCCGGATCAAAGCAGTAATCATCCAAGCGATCAGCAAGGTTGATGGCCTCCAGTACATTATGGCAGTCGTTGGCGGCAATTACAGCCTTGAACTTTACGAGCTGCCCGTTGGCATCCAGCTTCTGCGCTACCTTTGCCAGTTCGTTGAGACTGGCCAAGCCATTCAATTCATAGAGATCAATGTCCAGATCCCAGATGGGACCGTCATAGTCATGAAGCATTGCGCCCTCGCAACTGTCCAGGTTGATTCTCATAAGCGCTTGGTCGATCTGGTCTTGTGTGGCAGGCAGGTCGAGTTCCACGCATTGACCATCCTCTACGGAGGAAAGCACGAGCCGCACTCCGTACTCCGGCTTTTTGAGTTCCAAGTCCAGCGTGTCATATGCCTGTACGATTTCATCTTCTCGTAGGACATATCCTCGCTGAGTGTAGACGCCGCCTTCCGCTTCTCTGGACTCCCGCCCGATTTTGGCAAAGTCAAGGTGCTCATAGATATTGTCGGGAAGGTTTTCATACTCGGGCATGAATCCGTTGCCGGCATAGAAGCGCCCGAGCTGCTCGTCATCAAATACATCACTGACCACATGGCAGCTGTCCGTGCTATATGCATAGTTAATGATTTCCTTCATACCGAGAGGTTCCAACTTCTGTTCCGCCATCTTTACCATTCCCTCAAAGGCGATGGTGTCAACGCGGTCGAAGGTCGAAAGCTTCTGCGCCAGCGCATTCAGCTCCTCAAGGCTTGTACCTTCATTGAAGTATAGCTGAAGCCGCCATAGTCCAGGACTTCCTTATAAGTGATATCCTCGGTGCTTTTAATGCCCAGCTCGTCTAAGGCATCGAGCAATCGATATGGAGTCGCCGGAAGGTCGATTTCTGCGTAGCGACCATCGGGTATTCCCTGTGATCCAATACACAGATGCATCACATTACGCAAGTGTCATCCCTCCCTGCTGGGGAGTATCCTGTTCGTAGGCGGCGGGATCGGCGCCTGGGACATTCCAGCCGCACATGCTGCCGACTTCCATAGCCTGCCGCTGTTCCGGGGTGATACCCAGTTTTTCGTTGAGCTCATTGGCTAACTCGGCGTTGCGAGTCTTGTCTGTGGTACTCCAATCGGAAGGAAAGTAGCCGGTCTCTCCACGCTTGATGCAGATAAGGTCGCCAGAACTTTTCAGGGTGGAGAAGCACATTTCAGGCAGACCCTCCGCAAGCTTCGGAGTGAAGCGCTCTTCCTCTGTCTGAATGCTCCAGTCATTGAAATCCCAGAGATGGACATACAACTCTCCGTCATCGACACGGATTTCCTGCTGCTCAAAGCTCTCACCCCAGCCGTCTGATGCCTGACCGGAGATGTAGTCCTTCAGGGTAGTCATTTCCTCCTGCGTGAGTTCGCCAATCACTCGGCACTCAGCTACCCCCCAAAGCTGATTATCTCGCTCTTCCGCAGTGAATACGACTGACTTGACCTTCCGGTCAATGCTGTCGCCATGGTCATACCAGTGCATAATGCCGCGCTCGGTCTCTTCCGGCATTCGGCATTTGGCAAGAGCAGCCAGGATGGGACCTTCATACGCTTTGAGCGACTGACCGGTAAGCGTTTCAGGTTCCTCACAAGTATCGCCCCAATCGTCTTTGTAGTAAAGGTCAGCATTCAAAGGCATATACAGTTTCAGGATCGTCGGTTCTGGATGCACAAGGCTGAAGCTGTCCTCGCCGGGCACTACGCCGAGAGTGCGACCATTGTCCCAATCCACATGGAAGGTGCCGATATCGTCGATGACGCGCAGGGTGCCCATGGTTCCAGGCTCGATTGGCGCAAAGGGGTCTTCCATGCTGTTGAGCCTGATGCGGCTTCCGACAGGGTACTGTTCCCTTAGAAACGACAGCCACTCTTTTGTAATTTGCTTCATTTATAAACCTCCCATCTGCATGCCCTGTTCGGGCTGCTCGGTTTGATTCATTTCCTGTATCTGCTTGTCAAAGCAGGTCAGGTAGGCATTGTAGTCACCCTGCATAGGAATGCATCGCAGACAGTAGCGGTACTTTTTGGTTTCAGCGATATAGCCGTAGTTCGGCGCCCAACCTCCATCCATATAGCCGCCGTTGTCTGCGCAGAAGCGCCTCATGCCAACCATGTCTGACAGAACGGTCTGCCGCATTTCGTCCACGACTTCTTGCAGCTCTGCCTTAAACTCGGGGGAGTTCCACTCTTCCAAGCCGCGGGGATGCCATGTGTGCCAGAACTCCTTGCCACTACGGCCAAAGTCGATTCGGACATGACCGATGCAACCAAGCTCGGCATCATCTTCAGGGGACATGGCATAGAAAAGACCCGCTTCTTCCTGTGAAGCGGGCCGCAATGCGTATTTGGTTTCGGGATCTTTTGCGTGTACCATGTTTCTTTCCCTCCTTGTAAGCGAACACTATACCAGCTCCGAACTCATAAAGCCAGGACAACTTTTCGGTTCTGTATCATGCCCTCTCGTTTTGCATATACTAAATATGAGCGAATGCTGCAAATCGGCAAACTTTACATTCTTTTGCCGATTTGCAGTTGACAGTCTGTGCGCTGACTGGTATGATATAACTGCAAAACGGCAAATCTCAGATTTTTTGCCGATTTGCAGTTCTCGAAGAAAGGAGTGCTGCGTCATGACAGAGTTTTTAACTGCGCTATCAAACTCGGGTAATTTTACACGGAATGATTTTGCCCTTGCCTTCAGGGCAGAGAATAAGGAAGCCTCCGATGCCTCCTGCCGCTTTGCGATGCAAAAGCTCTTGGACAGCGGTTCCATTGCTCGAGTTGGAAGGAACAATTATTGCGTGATCGACAAGACCTCGAGGAAGTACAGCCACGAGTATTCCATACTTGCGACTTCGGTAGCCGGTAAGATACAAGAGATCTATCCAGAATTAGACTTCCGCATTTTTGAGCTTATCCAACTCAACGAGTTTGTGAATCACCAAATCGCGCATAATGCGTTGTTTATTTCCGTAGAGGGTGACCTCGGAGAGTATGTCTTTGACACCCTGAAAGAAGAGTATGCCGGTCGCATCCTGCTGAATCCCAATGTGGATATGTATCATCAGTATTGGGCGGACGATATGCTCGTTATTGAGAAGTTGATTACGGAGGCACCCAAAGGAACCGACGTATTCTGGCATACCGACCTTGAGAAGCTGCTCGTAGACATCGTTGCGGATAAACTTCTCCGTTCCTGTGTAAATCAGGGAGAATACAAGATGATTTTCACACAAGCTTTCAAAGAGTTCTATATTGACGAAAGCCAACTCTTCCGTTATGCTCGGAGAAGAAACGCAAAGGCCAAGGTGCTTGAGCAGATAGATAAATCACTGTTAAGAACGGAGTAATGCCATGCTGACGAAAGATAATTTTACCGAAGAACACATTCGCAATCTGCAAAACGCCAGCCATCGGGATCCTTCGCTTCTGGAGCGTTCCGTGTATGCTTTTGGTCTGCTGGAGGCTATCACAAGGGTCGGCATGCCATTCATCTTTAAGGGCGGCACCTGCCTGATGCTGCTGTTGGATCATCCCATGCGCTTGTCCACTGATATTGACATCATCGTCGCTCCCGGTACAGATCTGGATGCCTTTATCGATGAGGCAGGCAAAATATTCCCCTTTCTAAGCGTTGAGGAGCAGGTCAGAAAGGGCAAAAACAACATAGAGAAGCGGCACTTCAAGTTCGTCTATGAGTCGCCAATTGGGAAGCGCAGCATCTATATCCTATTGGATGTGCTGTTCGAGGATGCGAAGTATAAGCGGCTCATTACCAAGCCCATCAAGAACGAACTGCTTCTCACGGAGGGTGAGGATCTGACAGTGACGATTCCCAGCGTGGAATCCATCCTGGGAGACAAGCTGACAGCGTTTGCGCCGCACACCACAGGCATCCCCCTGAATGCTAACAAGGACATGGAGATCATCAAGCAGCTTTACGATGTGATAACGCTGATCGGAGTGGCAGAGGATTTTGCCGAAGTGCGGGAAACCTACTACAGCCTTGTGCAGGATGAGATCGCATATCGTGGTCTTGACATCGGTCCTGAAGACGCGCTCAGGGATACATATAACGCTGCGGTGAGCATCGCCTCCCGCGGCAAGGTCAGCAAAGAGGATTACGCCGCTTACCTGCAGGGGATCCGTGATATTCGTAGCCATATTTACGCAGAGAATTTCTCTGCGGAAGAGGCATCCAAGCGTGTTCCTATTGTTATGTACCTGGTAGCCTGTCTACTCAAAAATGTTCCCTTTGAGAAGGATATCGATCCCTCTGATTACTTGGGAATAGGCTTCACCTCAGATGAGCTGAAGGCCTTGAATAGTCTAAGGAAGGTTGCTCCGATTGGGTATGCTTACGCCGTGAAATCGGACAAGCTGTTAAACGAAATAACGGGATAAACGATTAAGAGCCGTTGCAGCGTGATTCTGCAGCGGCTCTTTCTGATCTCGGAATTAAAAATGGCGGGGAACATCCCCGCCGCAGGTGGACCCGGGTCTTGCGACCAGCCCGTTTCCTTGGCTATATTATGTCACACATGCAGAATAATGCAAGCTCTTTTAGTATCAATTTTTCCATCCCTTATAGTATATGCGCTACGAAGGTAGCTGGTCACCAGAAATCAACTCACCGCTATCATGATATCAAAGGGCTGTCAAACTCATCTATTATTCACATTTGCATGTCTAAAACATTTTGTTGCATCGCAGTAGGCTGAATATTCAGCAAATACCCAGGGTCAAGCACAATCTCTGACTCGCCACGACCGTTGAACAGGGCGAAGATATGCGCTTTATCAATCCGGGCTTCGTACACTGTGCCATCTTCATCGAAACGATGCGCAAACCAATCGGCGGTTTCATAGTCCAATGTCCACGATAGCGCCCGAAGGTTGTCACTGTTGATGGAGGTCACGCCGCGAAACACTGTGACTGTATCCTCCAGCGCTGCAAGCTGTGCCTGCTCTTCCTCGTCCATCAGCGCAGTGGGGTCAGAATCCCTGAACATCTCCGTGAGCTGCGCGCGGCTTACTTCTGCATCACTGTTGGCATATTCTGAGGAGATCCATGCTATTCCGAGCAATTCGGAGAAGTCCTGCTTTGATAGAAAGGGTTCTGCGTACTTCAGGAAAGTCAGAGCGTATGGCGTGTTGAGCAACATGTAGATGTCCATAGGTTTTTCTGCTGTATCAATTGCCTTGGAGAGGCTGTTTCGCCACAACACCAGGTCTTCTGGGTTCTCGCAGAGGTTCAACAGTTTGAGTTCGCCGTCCATAGGAATGCCTGCGATACCACTGTTGGTAAACGGGTGCTGTACGATCATTGGCGAAAACTCCGTTTCCGCAAGCTCGACCGCGAGGAGCATTTTTGCAACATCCTTAACGCCATCCATATCTGTAGATCGACGCGCCGGATTCTCTTCACCGTACAGGTCATACAGGAGATCGTCCACTGCATTGCGAATGTCGGGATCGTCTGTCAGTGTCTTGTATCGAAAGCCCGTGGTGGGGTGATATGGCAGTTCCTCCTTGATAACGCGCAGATACTCTTCGGGATCTGTATAGGAGAACTCCTCGCCGTTGGCGAAGGATACGATTCCGACTATAGGCTCTTTCTCATCGCTCAATGCAACACCCTCTTGCCGAAGTATTGATTGCTCTGAAATATGTAGCAGCCGCCTAAAGCGACCATAGCCGCAGCGGTGATAAGAAGTGCTTTTTTCATTGTGATACTTCCTCCATTTTCACTATGTCTTTACATACCTCCAAACTGAAGGTCAGCGATTTCTTCCGGAAAAGGTTGGCTGCACCTCCGAATCAAGCCAAACTCGGTGCGGCGGACACCATCCTCTTCCATGGATGCTTTGCCAAGCGCGGCGAAATCCATGTATCCATCGATGGTGTCAATGAGTTCGTCATCGGCACCGATACGGCGAAGCACGGAACGGCCATATTCATCTGGGTCATCCGGCACTCTCTCGTAGTCATCAATGTTGGTGGCGTACTGCAGAGCTTCAGACATGGTTTCCGGCTGACATACCTCCAAAACTGACAGGTATTTGAGAAGCATGCCGTCGTGCTGATTCATCTCATCGATGGAGAGGGCAAGATCGTTGGCATCCTCGACACAAATGCATTCCGTGGGGATATGCTCCTCCAGATATGGGGCGAGGAAATCTATACGCTCGACCTTGGCTTGTGCGAAGTCCTCTATGCCTAACCGACCTTTGGCTGCATCCAATTCTTCTTCCGATGCGGGAAGTCGCAGTACGCACACCCTGTCGGAGGTTTCGAGTTGAAGTGAAAGCAGCGCTCCGTCCTTCTGAATCTCGGGCTGGGAAACCTGCTTGCGCTGGACATAGCCGCCATAAGTATAGGCACCACCATGGTCGGCATAATACTCGGCGCCGATTTTTGCGAAATCCAGATATGGCCATGCTTCTTCGGGAAAGCGAGGATCAGCATTGATCTGACCGGCCACGGCAACATACCTGCCCAGCTCCACATCCGTGTTCACATTGGGAATAAGTATGTACTCATCCAGGCTGTCAGCGACTTTGAGGACATCATCAATGCCATTGATACTGTTTGCCGCCAAAGCACCCGAGAAGATCCAGCATTGCTTTGGGGTCATTGTCGAGACTCTTTCTGCCAGGGAATGCAGTTTGCCGAACTCTTCTTCTGAATCGAGGTTGATGGATTCCACATACTGATAAAGTCCTTCAACTGGACTGTTGAACTCAGTCATTACTGTGGAGTGGGTTGTACTGACGGCATCCAACTTTGCAAAGGTTCTACCGATATCTGACGGCGTAGTCGGCAGATGCAGAGACACAGTATTTGAGCTGTCCCCTCGGCTCATGATCATTCGAAACATGGCATACCTCCCATTTCCATGCCTTGCTTACGCTGATACTGCTCGGCAGGATCTTCTGCCATAAGCTCGTCCAGGCTCAGCGTACCGTGATAGCTGACATAACCGTGCTGTGTGAACTGGCCGCTCTCGCTGTCCATCTGATCGCGTCCGTAGGCTTCGTAGTTGTAGTAGCTTTCAAGGTTTTCGTCAAACTCGAAGTGTCCGGATTCCTGGATCATGTATCGACCATAGCTTTCAGCATCTCTCACCTCTGGAATATAGTCGAACAGTTCCAAGTTCTTGATGAGGGCGCTGACCTCGCTGACAAGCTCTGGCCGAGCCATTTCCATGACGGCATCCAGCTTTGCAAAATCCTGCCTCTCAAGCATGACTAATCCTTGGCACATATCGTTGACCTCAATCAGCGTAGCATTCTGCCGCTCGACCAGTGCAGCGATTTTCTCCGGAAGTGAATGCTCTGAGACAGCATAATCCACATCCACGCTGGTATAGCCTGCCCTATGGAGCAGACGCTCGATCTGCTGTTCCGGCATTGGCAAGTACAGATAATTCAGCCTGTCTCCATTTGCATCTTTCACTTCCAGCGTCAGAGGATCCGGTTCGTAATAGTACTCGGGAAAATGGATTCCGTCGTATAGATTCTCCATTTTCATAAGGTTATCGTAGACAACGCCATAGGGTGTTACTTTGCCTTCTCCGCTGTCGAGTAAAAGCATAGCCGTCTCGACGCCGTCGATCTGCTTGAAATCCTCCATAGGGCATGATCCGCCCCTGTGTGTCAGGTAGTGTTCTTTTCCGACCTCCTCCAAGTTTGAGAAGTCTGTGATTACAGTGGCTTGCTGGCAGCAGAATGTCTGATTGATCAGGTCAGTCATGTCCTGGAGGTCATGCTCAAACACCGTTCCCTGATACTGCGCTGCCTCGTTCACATCAAAACTGTCCAGCCGCTTAGCCAGATAATCCAGTTCTTCGACATTGATGGTCTTCCCGCAAAGGCGCTTAAGGACCGTGGGCCACCCATCAATATCGATAAGCTGGCAGTCTCGCTTGAGGGGATCGCCGACTTCAAGCTGCGCAAGCATTTCCATCACATGGGCATACTCTTTCTTTGGAATAGGGAACGGGATTGTGGCAACACCGTACTCGGGATGCTCGGGGTTGCCCAAAACTGCAGATATGATCATTGGATTGTATCCTTTCTGTTTTGCTTGTCTTCAGCCTCAATATTCATCTGTCGCCTACAGCACTTCGGCTTCAAGCCATTTACATTTGCCGGAACGGGAGACCCGATACTTTACTTTCAGGATTGTGCCCACCGGCAACATAGAGAGGTCAAGGTCGGAATAATGAGGACAATAGCCGTAGGGAGCCTCGTCCCGACGCCAAGCGCAGAGGATGTAGGCCTGTCCATCGCTTCCGTCGAAGTAACAGTTCAGACCGGTAGTGCTGTTCCATCGCTTAGTGACCAGCGTACCGATGAAGCAGCCATCGCAACTTGGGAATTGGTATTTCTCCAAAGAGTGTGTCTTATTTTCTTCGTGCAGACGCCGCCGGCCGAAGCCGGGAACGGCCATCATTTCACGCTCGAAAAATGCCCACGGGGTGTCCTGCATAAATAGTCTGGGCATAGTGCGGTTCCTTTCTTTTCAATTTTAAAATGTGAAAAGGCGCGGTCTGAGAGACCGCGCCTGAAGCTGTTTACATATTCATTTGGGGTTCGTTATCCTGATTCTGCGCGGTGATCTCATCGAGAATCTCGGGATAAACGTCCTCGATCTGGTCTTGGATGCTCCTGATGGTAGCGTCCTGTTCGCCGGATATTTCGTACTCGCCGGCAAGTGCATCTGCACAGCAACGGTAGATTTCGACCATCTGATTTTTTTCGAAAAGCATATTTTTCGAGATCAGCCCCGAGCGGGTGGCAAAGTCTTTCTTAGCACCTTCGTAGTCGCTGGCGTAATAGTGACCATGGGATAGCCCCTCGTAGTTGAAGTCCCTATCCCAGGTTACGAAGTTGACGCCGTATTTAGTTTGCATACCGGCAAGGACTGTGCCATTGAACTCGGCCAACAGCTTATATTTATCCTCCACGCCTGTTACCTTCAGCACTGGCGCACGATCCATGTTGCGCATATACTCGGCAACCTGCCTCACAATGCTGAATGCATGATCTTTTGCCTCCACGATTTCAGGGCAGGACATATCCACTTGACGGTAAGAGATCCCGCCGGGATTATCGACCGTACAGAGCATGCCATTTTCGTGAGAGACAATCAGCCTTTCGCCATTCTGCCACTCAACGCCATAGCCTTCATTTCTCAGGCGCAGAGCGGTTTCCTCGAGATGCCGATGTCTGGTTTCAGGATCAATCTGCATAACAGGTCACTCCTTCCTCAATATTTAATAGGTCTTTGATCACTTTCTCAAGCGCATCAAGCTCTACTGGCACAGGCTCACTGGCAGTGCTGAGATAGAGTTCGATCCTGCCGTCATGCAGCTTGCGCGTAACAGCCCACGCCACATCTCTGTCACTGAAATCTACGCCACGCATCCAGTTGCGACATCTGTTTTCATCGCTGAACTTGCGACTGACCGTGGCTTTCTTGCAGAGAATGTCGTTTAGTAACTCATTGAGATAGGTGATGATGTCATCGAAATCTTCGGAAGCAATCACCATGCTGATGGGATCGGACATTCCTGAGCAACAATAGGATATCTGCTCCTTGGCAAGATCAAGGTTTGCAGTGTAACGACGGTCTGTTCCAAAGTGTTGGCCTTCATTGTCATATACAGAAATAAAAGAATACTGTTTCACAGAATTACACCTCCGGGAATGTAGGGAAGGTCATGCTGAGCTAAAAGCTCAGTGCGGTAGGCGCGGATTTCGGCGACTTCCTCGTCGCCGCCGCAGTTGATCAGCATCAGGTAATCATACAGATCGCCGGAGGTTTTAATCTTGAACGGCTGCGTGCTTTGACCGTTGATGTGGACATCCATGTAGCAGACACCATCATCATCCATGACGAGAAGATCATGTACCCAGTCACTGACCAAATTGTCATAGTCATTCAGGCTCTCACTCAGCAAGGCCAGAACAGTGGATTCCGCATCCCAGAGGCTATAATCGCATACGGCATAATCTTCGCAATCAGCCCTGCTGTGGCTTTGACCGTAAGTTGTATGATATTCCTTGATGTTGTCGAGAACATCGCAGAAAGTATTTCGGGAAATCATTTTTTATTCCTCCTGTTTTTCATTTCTCTGAGCTGAGGAAAGAGTTCGAGCTTCGAGCGCTTTCATCAACTCAGATAGTAAAGAAAATGTGAGGGTGCCTGTGGTAAACGCAGACACCCTCACAAAATCGTTTTGGTGTATTGCTTACATTCTATTTGTCCTCGACACCCCGAATGTACGGGAAGTCATTAGGCGGTGATTTGCGAAATCACCTCACGGGAGTCTCACCCCAACTGTCGTTCTGACAGAGCCGCCCAACGCTGTGACGCTTACCAGACGGGAGTAGCATTATCCATCCGGCTGTCCTGGCCAAGCGAGGGCAACTCGCTCTCACAGCCGGTTTTGTCGCTCGTCCGCAAATGGGAGTCCTGGCGCACCTGCTGCTGTGGCTCGTGCTTCCGCACATCACCGGATTTCAAGTACCTAATGAATGGGTATTTCATTGTCAAGGAACAGAGGGAGGCATGCTCCCTTCACCTTTCATCATTTTTGGGAGGTTTTGATAGGGTGTTTTAGAAAATATTTTTTGATTTTCTTTTCTACCGCCGCCAAGGATTCAACAATGCAGGGCTGTGAGCATCCCTCTGCGGCAGCAATTTCACGGGTTGTAAGACCATTGACAGCCATCTCGAACCGTCTGCGCTGGACATCGGTGAGTTTCAATGCATCGAGGATGAGCAAAGCCTTTTCGAGTGTACGGAAGTCCTCGCTGTTCTCCTCATCAAGGAGAAAACCAGCTGACGCCTCAATGGTGTTTTCAACCAGCTCCAGTGGCACTTGACCGCGGCTGTGATGGACTTCATAACGGTCTTCGGTCTGGTAGTTCTCGTCAGACCAGCGCTTGAGCTCGTCAAACTGCTCAGCGGTGATTTCATCGGTGGGCAGCATAGTGATAGTTTTGCAGGGTATTGTTCCTTCGGTAACTTCATAGACCTGGTCGTTAATCTTGCGAAAACGCTTGGTCGTACCGTCAAGGAAGGAATAAACGATATCGTCGGTGCCTTTATT
>ENA-ORSA01000440-ORSA01000440.1-human-gut-metagenome-genome-assembly--contig:-NODE-440-length-46200-cov-5.219807_pt1 | contig 46200 bp, 46 predicted proteins | sample MGYA00242179_ERZ509142 | MGnify/ENA primary metagenome ERZ509142 (study PRJEB26280, sample SAMEA2338659) | human gut metagenome | biome: human gut; feature: human-associated habitat; material: faeces... | reverse complement strand
AGATAAACAATCTATCACTTCATATATGCAATAGGGCGATTCAAAAAATGAATTATTCAAAATCATGATGACATACTTACACTCATTAATTCTATCCATAAAATGAATATAGTTTTCCTTTTCATCTATATCCATGACAACCTTAAAATTGTTATTTGTAAAAAATTCCCTTACTACTTTCGCATCTCCGACTCTAAAAGAAGAATAGGATATAAAAATCTTATTATTAAAAAACATGTATTCTATCTCTCTCTCTATTCTCTCTATTCTCTCTATTCTTTTTAGTACATGTTCAACAAAAAGCCTTGATTTTATTGATATTGCTCCTTATATTATTCAACCTCTTGGGCGGAGAGATTTATCTGGCTGTTTCTTGGTACACATTTGTGCGTTTTGTTCTTCATATTCATCTTATTTCGCATTTTTGTGTACCTCGACTAAAATTTTTAGAGCCAAAATGGGGCCAACTTTAATCTTTCAAGGCTTAATATGAATATCCTAAAAAGTGTTTCATTAAAATCTATACTGTCTTACATATCTTGTATTGTAAAACATCCTTTTTCGCTTGAAGTGCTTTATTTAAATATGTATCACAATTATATTTAAAGTCCTCCCATTTTACAACGGGAATGTATCCTATCTTTATGTTTTCTTCTAATATTTTAAACAGGCTCATAGAATGATAATATCCATATCCATTATTTCTATCAGGTAAAATTACTCCCAAAACAGCATTTGCATGACTAGTATAATCATTTCTAGTAGTTTCTCTAACGGAGTATGCAATTTCCCACGGAATCCATTGTGATCTATCCCACTTATATGCCTCTTTCATATTAGGAGAAATAAGAACTATCGTTATTGTACTATCATATATTTTATCTTTAAGCTTCGTCCAAATATATTCATCCGATTTATCTGATAAATCCTCATTATCATGTTCACCTTTATATATGTGCTCAGTTCTATCCGTAAATTTCTTTTCTAGCCAAGTCACATAGTCTCTAACCTTTGGTTGATAATCAGAAATATATGGAACTGGGTATACATTCCCATCTGCATATTTATATGACACAAATATTTTTCTTCCCATCTTTCATTCCTCCTAAAATAATAAAGCAAACGTAACAACAAGTCCCACTATAACAATTCCATATAATGGAAAAATTGTCCTTGAAAACAGAACATTGAAATAACAATACTTTCCACATTGATATTTCTGTATTGGCATTTCAAATTCTCTAACAGTTATCCTGCTATCATCTGGTGATAATCCAGCCACATCATTATATACTCCTCGAAATCGACGTTCCTGCTGCAAATAATATGCATCTAAAAACCAAAACACAACTGCCGGTACAATTGCTATAAGAATATATACTACCTTTTCACTACTAGCGTAAAGTGCTAATAATGCAGAAACCAATGTAATCATCCACCCTTTAATCTGAAAAGAATTTTGATTCATTCTTGTTATTGTAGATTGAATAAACTCTAAGTGTTTTATCTTGTTATTTTCCATCAAACCGCCTCCTAGTCTCTGTTCCATTCAGTTCCAGATGTTTTAAATTACTTTCATTAAAGCAATAAATCCTATCGTTTTCTTACTTCTTCCATTCAACAATACCGCCTCTTAACCGGTATTTCTTATCATTAACCTTTAAAACGAACTGGCATGCATATGGAGATGCATTATTCTCCAGATCCACACCCGAAACAGTTATTTGAAACTCATTATTTTCAGAATCATAGGATGCATTGGTTATGCAAACATTCACATCCTGGGCAATATCTGTAATTGATAATTCTCCTAATTCATCATTAGAAGCATTATAGAATTTGCCATCATTACACTTTACCTCGATTTTCTGTGGTTTTGTTGTAATCGAATCATCATGGATATATACGTTCAATCCTACATAGTCATCACCATTTTCGTACCATGCATCTTCTTCATTGAAATAAATAGAAACAGGCATCGTGAAGTAAATATAATGATTATCATCCGATACTACAGCCTTTGCAATCTGTGTTCTATGTTCAACCACGTTGCAACGAAAATCGTCTGGCTTATTCAAAATCTTCCCCTGCAATTACTTTAGAAAAGTAATATCTTCGACTTTCATTTCCATAATCATCTACCGGAGTCAACTGCCATTCCTGCAGTCGTCATTACAAAAAGAATGTACTTATCACAATCAATAATATCATCAAACCAAAACGTGGCCAAAATTTCATTTTGTTATATTTTACACAAATACGTATTATCATTAAAAAATTTACATACACCATCTCCTCTGTTCATTCCTTCATCCAAAGAAGACTCGTCTATGTGCATACAACACAATCCACATTTATCGCAAGTAAACATCCACAAATTTCTCCTTAGATTTTTATATCATAATTAATCATTTTGACCTCTAAATCATTTCTGATATGTTCCATCTCGGAAATACCAAACATAGAATATTTTATTTATATAATACTCTCACTCATATCGTTTATCAAGTGTTTTTTATATAAATGACAATTCGCGTTTCAATTCCACAAAAACATAACATAATAAGAAAAACATATAACAAACAAGCCGGCGCACCAGCGCCGGCTCCCCTTACCATCTCACTATTCTATTCCATTCTACTCCACCGCAAGCCCCTCTTCCCGGATCACCTGCACCATCTCATCCACATACTTCGCGCACAACTCATCACTCTGTGCCTCAACCATCACACGAATCACCGGCTCCGTACCGCTCTCACGCAGAAGAATTCTTCCATCCTCACCCAAAGCGGTGCTGATCCGCTCCTTTTCTTCCTGCACATGCACATTGCCGGTAACCGCAGCCTTGTCCTCAACCTTCACATTCTTCAAAAGCTGTGGGTACATCTGCATCCCCCTGCACAACGTGCCGAGACTCTGCTTCTTCTCCAGGATCACCTCCATCAGCATCAATGCCGTAAGGATTCCATCTCCGGTCGTCGCATGCTTACTGAAAATGATATGTCCGGACTGCTCTCCACCGAGCACATATCCGTTGGCAACCATCGCTTCATTGACATACTTATCGCCAACCGTGGTCACACATACCTCGATGCCCTCCCGCTTCATCGCTTTGAACAATCCCATGTTGGACATGATCGTGGCAACCACCGTATTATTCTGCAGGCGGCCACATTCCTTCAGATACTTCCCACAGACATATAGGATATAATCCCCGTGCACTTCCATACCGTTCTCATCCACGGCAATACACCGGTCAGCATCTCCGTCAAACGCAAATCCGCAATCCAGATTCTTCTCCCGGACAAGTCTCTGCAGATTTTCGATATGTGTCGATCCACATCCCATATTAATGTTGGTACCGTCCGGCTCATTGCCAACCACATATGTTTTGGCTCCAAGCGCATCAAACACACTCTTTGCAATATTAAATGTACTTCCGTTGGAACAATCCAGCCCCACGCGCATGCCATCGTAAGATCTGGTAGCCAGAGAAATCAGATAGCCGATGTAACGGTTCCGTCCGATCGCATAATCCCGCGCCACACCAACTTTGTCACGCAATGCAAAAGGCAGTTCTCCCATCTCACCATCTATGTATTTCTCCAGTGCAGCTTCCACCTCTGCCGAAATCTTGTGTCCGTTTCCATCCATGACCTTGATTCCATTGTCATAATATGGATTGTGGCTGGCAGAAACCATAATGCCGCAGTCGAAATTTTCTGTACGGACTACATATGCCACACTTGGCGTAGTGGTAACATGCAGCAAGAATGCATCTGCCCCGGATGCCGTAATACCGGCAACCAGCGCATACTCAAACATGTAGCTGCTGCGACGTGTGTCCTTTCCGATAATGATCCGTCCCCTGTGATTCTGATTGTAATACCAACCCAGGTAACGTCCAATTTTATATGCATGATCCGCGGTCAGTACTTTGTTTGCCTCACCGCGAAAGCCGTCTGTTCCGAAATATTTTCCCATTGTTCTTTATTCCACTCCTACACATCCAATGACATCAACATTCCAGTCTTTTAACATGCGAAGTTCCTTTTCAATCTCCTGATAGATCGATGTATCCGTAATCTCCACTAACACGACATGGCCAGCTTCCGAAGCTTCACGCATCGCTGCAGAATCATAACAGATATTCTCCCCATATACCACCTGAATACCACTTGCTTTCAGATGTTCGGTCAGCTTTGTGATCCATTCTTTCTTCATTCGCTCAATCTCTGAACCTGTCAGGAAAAGCTTTGTAATTCCTTCATTCTTACAATACAGTTCAATATTTGAAGAAGCCATCTGCAGGGATGCCTCCGGAGAAAGCATCTTCTGATTCCGATACTTGATGCGCAGTAAAAATCCAGTAATTCCCTTTGTGCGCTGCTCCTTGGTGATAATACCAAACTGACGCATCTTATAGTATCGCACCAACTCCTCTGCTGCCTGCAGCTTGTTTGATAATACAGCAATACAAACCAAATACAATGCGGCAAGAAATACTCCCATCACAAAACCAAGTACCACATATTTCTTGCTCAAAGCCGGAGCAGCAACCTGCACCGCTGCAGACTCTTCCTTGTCATCCGACTCCAAATTTTCCTCTCGCTCCAGTTCACTCAACTGATCCTCTGACATAGCAGACTTAAGAGTAGTAATCTGATCCCTGTAGGATTTGATCAGATTCGAAACATCCCCCTGAGAAGTTGCAAGATCCGAATCGGTACATATCTGATAATTTTCTGATACTAATACGAGCTTATGTCCGCCTATACGTTTACTGAATTCCGGTTGCTTCTTTTCCAGTTCATTCTGTATCTGCTTTGCCACACTTTCCAGACCCTTTTTATCTGTATACTTAATAATCACAGAAAAGGTATTATCTGAGTTATTATATGCAGACACAAGTTCTGCCAGATACTTATCTTCCGACTTTGTAGAAACATCTTTCCATATCGTTTTCTGATCCACGCCGTTATTGGCATAATCCACATAGGCATTCGCAATCGCGGATGTATAATCTTTCTTGCTGTCCTTCGTGTAATTCATCACAAAATCAGAATCTATGTAATACTGTAATTCCATTCTGTGCTCCTGATAGGGATCAATGTTCATCAGAATCGAATTCTGCATATAATTGCTGTTTTTTTCAATTAAAAGCTTTAAACTCTTTATATCATCGATCTGCTGCTGCTCGTCATCCGTAAGAACAACTGTCGGTTCCTGCTTCTCATCCTTCGGCTGCTGTGCCGCGTGATATGCCCGCACATCCTTTGCATACTTCACTCCCGGAAGTAAAATTGCAAACAACACCGCACATACAATCCATAACTTCCATCCCATCATCACTTTCCAGAATAACTGGCGAAGTGAAATCTCCCTTACCTGATTTTCCATTTGTAATTTCTCCAATTCTTATTTTTGTGTACTTAATTGAGTGTACTTCTTTTTCATCTCAAATGCAAGCTTTTACTTCATTCATCCTTTCTTCAGCAGCAATTCCTCTATAATCCGATACTCTTCTGGATTTAGTTTGCCTTCACGATACAACTGCTCAAGTTCTTTGATAAAAGTTGCTCCTTCCACCTCATTTACCGAATCAAAATTTAAAACTTCTTTTTTTAATTTCCGAAGCAGATCATCGTGTTCATAAACGATTCTTGGCTCCCCAGTCTTACATTGCATCTTCCTAGCCTTTAAAGATCGGTTATGTCTGATAACAGCTAAAAGTTTATCCACAAACTGCACCAAAAGCTGAAATTCCTCTTTCATTTGCGCAAATAATGCACTCTGCTCTCCATCTTGCAGCGCACGCCTATAATCCGCAAGAACCTCCACAACAAACTCTTTTTTCTGTAACAGTTCTTCCGAATACATACCGGCAATATACCAGTCTCCTCTTCTTCTGGCATATCCCAACCCCCAGATTGCCTGTAAATAATTTTTTAAGAACCGCGCAAAAGCTTTCTGTTCATTCATATTTCCCACCACTTTACATTGTACAAATCCCCTTGCCACGGCAATCAGAACATCTTTGTTCATCAGTGACACAAAGTTAAGATTTTCGATCATATCTACGGTGATGGCTTGTGCTTCCTCCTGCACAAAATAAAACTTTATCATCCGGATCCAATTTTCTGTTGAAATTCCGGTTACATACAAAGCCTTAAAGGCAGAAAGCATCGCAGTCTCTCCAAACAACTGCACCGTACCGTTATTCTTTTCATTTTCCATTTGAAATGCATCTTTCCAGATTTTATCCCAAGCTTTCTTTCGGGGATTTCCTACTTTATTTAAAACCGTTTCACAAATTTCCTTTGCAAGCCATTCCATATCGGTATATTCCGAATTGCCATTTCCCTTAATATTCCACAAGAAACGATTCACTTGCTCATTATGTTGCATTCTTCGCATAACACCATCTGATTCGTTTGCAAACCATCTTGGATCGTTTCTGTCCGCTTTCGGAATTGAAAAATCATATCGCAGCACAGCAAATATCCAAATAACGGGATTATTAACCGGATCCTCAACAATCTGTATACACTCATTTTCCGAGTAAATGTTTGCATGGTATCTTCCGCTCAATGTCTCCACATCAAATGTCTCATTCTTGTAAGTCAACAACAACGATTCTGAAAGAAGTTTTCCCATTTTGATCTGTTCCATCTGTTCATATAGAAAATGCTTAATAAAAAGGATCATTGCCAACCACTTTGCATTTTCCTTCTGCCGGTAACGTTCATTCATTTTATATATCAGCACAAATTCATTAAGATACAGTTCTACATTGCGAATTGCAATTCTCTGCGGTCTCAGCACAAGAGCATACTTTTTTAACTCATGGATATCCGTTAAAATCACATTAGACACAGAAGCTGTCATAATATACTTCACATCTTCAATTTTCAGTCCTGTAACCCGCTGCATTCCACACTTCTTCCATAAAGCAACAATAATTCTCTCAAATGAAAGTTCCGTCACCGCAACCTCATAAGGAATATATTTTTCCAAAAACGCCTTATTCCAAGGCAAATTTGAAAACTCATACTGGTATAAAATATGTATCTTATCTCCAGCCAACTTCTCTGCAATAGCAAAAATCTTACGTACAATATCCGGATCCTTGATTCGATCGATATCCTCAAACACAATTAAGATATCCTTGTCCAAACGTCTGACATCTTTCTCAAACCCAATAAAAGTAGAAGAAACTCCTTCCCCTTCCTCCTGCAAAACATTATAAAACACATTTGAAAGCGAAAAATCTTTAAAAAGCTTTCCCGTTTTTCTTCCATGAAACGAATAAATTCCGTTTTTCTGCAAAACGCGTTCAATCTCCCCTAATAGGATACTTTCAATCTCGTTCAGATCACAGGTGAGCAAATCAATTTGAATAAACGTAAAGCGTTTCTTCATCGCCTCATCCTGATAGATCATATTAACCAGAAAACTCTTTCCATCTCCCCAGGGCGCATCCATGCCAACAATCGGAACCGCCTGAATAAAACTACAGAGACGCTCCAAATCATAAGTTCGTTCCCGAAACAGATTTTCCTTCACGTTTTCTTTCTGTCTCGTCTCTGACCTGTCGTATCTCAGCAGAAAAACAAAATCCACTCCCAAGATAAGTACCATACATATGCCAAGCAACAATTTTTCCACTGTAAATTCTGGAAGCTGCCGGATTGCAATAAACTTTCCCACCCCAAAAGCAAACAAAGTTCCACCGCACCAAAACAGTAGAACTTTGTGAAAATACATGTTCTTTTCCATACGATAAACTAAAATAAGAGCAAGTGAAAAGAACAGAAAGAACCACTCAAATACACGTGATGGAATATTGAGTAAATAAAACAATGCAGTTAAAAGCAATAAAATAAATATATTTTTCTTTTCCAACATTTTATCCCCTTGGTATAATTTGTCTATTTTATATATAAAAATCACTATGTTAAAGTCTTTTATTTAAACAGCTAACCATATTACTTTTTTGTTTTTCCTTATCATCACATAATTTATAAGCTATACTCCATGCCTCTTTCAATAATTCTTCTCGTTCATTAGAAATCTGTTCTAACTTCTGCTCTATTTTCTTTTGAATTTCTTCAGCTTTATATTGTTGAAGCAAATAAACGTCTGTTTTTCTTCTGAATGCTTCGTCAAATTTTTTTAGGAAGCTATCAGGGTATTCTTTTCGTTCTTCTATTTCTATGTTTGGTTGATAAATTTGTAAAACAAATTCTTTTTCTTCTTTTTTTAATTTATATTGCACTCGCATAAAGTGTCCTATCTTCTACATTTTTCTTTATTATACTAGCAAACTCATGTTCTTGCAATATTTATTACTTTCTCTCTCAACATTTAAAAATTGTAGAACTTAATTTCAAGTATCACATGAACAAAGAAATTCACTTTTTCTTTTCCAGCTTGCATTTTTGTCGTTCAAATTCACACTTCATTGCATTTTAATTAATTTATGATACTATACAAACAGTTGTCAGCACTATTTTGTTATTATAAATAACTTTTTCATTATTATAGCCCCAGAAAAGAAATCACTATGAAAAAACTCTCCACCGCCATCCTGGCGAACCTCATAATCACGAACCGTAAAAAACTCTCCATGACACAGCAATCTCTTGCTGATGCAACCGGAATCAACCGTTCCCTAATCTCTCGTATGGAAAAAGAAGACTTTCTTCCTTCCATTCCTCAACTGGAACAGTTAGGAGAAGTCCTCGGTTTCGAACCCACTGACGTATTTACAAATAGAGATATCATTCTGCTCACACCAGACACGGTCAGAAAATCCACTGCTGCGACATTGCTGAATCAATGACAGCCATTCTTCGTCTGTTCTTCTCTTATTACGCATAAGCTGCTCCTCCTGTTAGCTAAAGTAGTTAAACACCGTAAACGGCTACCTTTGCTTAAGAAAAGAAGAGTGATACGTCCGCATCCAGATCTGAAAATAGATAAAGTAGTCGTTTACTGTTTATTGACTGTATTATCCCAAATCTTCAATTAAATTTGGAACGGTATGTTATTCATCGCTTACGAAATTATTATAGGTGTCTACCGACTTACCATGAAAAGCAATTCCGACAACTTCCGCCAGAGCAGTATTCAAGGTGTCATGAAGCGTATCAAGGCGAAGGGCGCAACTGTTATCATTTACGAACCAACTCTCGAAGATGGTGTCACCTTTTTCGGAAGTAAAGTTGTAAATAATCTGGATCAGTTCAAAAAAATGAGTCACAGCATTATTGCAAACCGCTATGACTCAAATTTGGATGATGTACATGATAAAGTGTATACCCGTGATTTATTTCAACGTGATTAATTTTTAATATTTCAGGAATCACTTTGATTCCTGAAACTTTTCTAAACAAAATACTCTTATCCTTCCATATTAATGTTTTTGAATATTTTATTCACATATCCATGTTCAAATGTATCAACATCTATTGTATGTTCCGAATAAGCAATATTGACATCCGAAATAATATCCACAATTCTACGATTTGTTTCTTCCGGAAGGCACTCATCCTTGCAACGGTTTCCTGCTTCCATGTGAAAAAACGGAATATGCAAACGTTTCGCTCCGATCACGGAAAGACATGAATTCGTATCTCCAAGAACAAGAACCGCATCCGGCTGTAACGCAGCCATCACCTTATAAGACTCCGAAATAATATTACCCATCGTCTAATCATCAGTTTTAATTTTCCGTTGTCTTTCCACTTTACATCACTATAATCACTCATTACTTATCCTCTGCCAATCTCTCATTGGCCTCTATCTATTTGTTTCATTTTTCCTGCCTTAACCGCTTCAACCGCTTCTTTAAATGATAAATAATTGCGTCACTATATCCTGCATACTTTCCATCCTTGTCAGCTCTTTCATATTTATCAAGTAAAAAAAGGCAACGTTCTTCTGTAATATCCTGCATTGCTCCCGATTCCCACATTGCTGCTTCTCTGGCTGCGTTCAAAGCTCCTGTATCTAAATTTAATTTATCAATTGTATATACAGCCCTCTGATTGCCATCGACAGCTTTAATTTTTCCACGACTGCTAAATTCAAAATAACTTTCACAATCTTTGTCTAATGGAGAAATAAAAAGTTCTTCATCAAATTCATTCTCCTTACTATGTCCGCAATTTTCTTCTCTATCATTATATCCTTGACAAGAAGCCAGCAAATTTTCATATTCCAAAGACAATTCACGATACTCATCCCTCTCCTTTGGACGTATGTGCTCAATATGCGAATTTTCCGTACTGATTGGTTTGCAACAGTAGCAACAAATATGCCCTTGTTCCTCTATCAAACTGCTTTTCAATATCCTTTTCTCGCTCTGATTCTCACTTTTGTTCAAATCGAAGTACGACGGAAATCTGTTATGCATATTTTTAAATTTTCGTTTCCACAGCACTAGATCCTACGGTTCATCCTTTTTACGTATCCATCTCATGCTATCGTTCTCTATGAATTAGTGTTCTTGCCCTAACTACATCCAAATTCATTTCACTGGTAAGTTCCGCCAATTGATCAACTAATTTCTCAGCCCGATCAAACTCTTCATTATCAATATACTCATGAATCTGATCAATTATAGCCTCCGTTTTCTGATTTAATATATCCGTGTGCATGAAGTCTTTCATAATATGGTTGATATCCCAACCACTCATAATCCCCCTCTTCGTTACAACAATACCATCATCTTTCTGATAGATTTCAAATATCTGTGCCTCATCCGTAATTTCGCTAAGAACTTTCGGTGAATGTGTTGTAACGATAAACTGTACATTTGGAAATGTGCGAAATAGTAATGGCATTATACGCCCCTGCCACGAAGGGTGCAAATGCAAATCCACTTCATCAATCAATACTATTCCTTCTCCTTCCAACGGGTTCTCTCTGCTTGGGTTAGCAATCGCCAATTTACGTGCCAGATCCCCCGTCATAGCTAAAATACACTTTTCTCCTTCAGACAACTGAGCAATACTTAATTCTGTATTATGCTTTATCGCAACCATCTGCGCATCTTCGTCACTAATTTTGATTTTAATATCAGAAAAATCATTATCCAAAATCCTTAATATGGCATTTCGTACTGCTGATAATTGTGGATCAAAAAAAGTTTCCTCTTCAACTTTCCGACTGTTTTCCAGTTCTTGGCGGCCACGAAACCACTCAAAAAAGAGTTGAAAATTAATTGTTGGATCAAAAGTATCTCTCCATGCCTCTAATTTTCCGAATAATTTATCATCACGCTCCAACTTATTATTTATTCGATCCGCAACATAACGATTTACACCGTACAATGCATAAATTGGCATATTATTTCTATTAAGAACTAATTTTTTTTGTGCTCCTTTATCTGTATCATCGGTCTCTTCCTCTTCCACCGATTCATAAGTTCCTAAATAAGAACACACAATTTGCTTCGCAAGTTCTTCAGCCCCAGCTCTAGAATGTACTCTTTTTCCATTTTGTTCCGCTTTTCTAAAATAATGATAATTTTTTTCCTCTATATTTACATCCATAGATATTTTCGAAAATATCTCACCTATTTTAATGTCGGAATCTTCGATTTGTAAAACTCTCTCGCTACCAAGTGTTGATACTGTTATAGAACACATAATCCTAAAGAACAAAAGATTGCAAGCCTGCAAAATTGTAGACTTTCCCATACCATTAATTCCGTAAATCACCGCCGACTTCCCCTCAAACGGAAGAATTGCATGACTCACTCCGCGAAAATTGTTTAATTCCAAACTCTGTAGTTTCATCATCTCACCTCTTTTTCTTACCATATAACATACTAATTGATTTTATCATATCACTTTCCACCTTATTATCCAATGCCGAAATTACCACGCAACATGTTTTTTACTTTTAGATTACATTTCTTACAGTACGTTATAGATTGGATATGTCATAAACAACGTTCTGTCGTCCTCATTCATTTCATCTAATAGTTTTCGTGCTTTTCTTTTATTCTCTAATAAAATATTTGCTGCACACACAACCTTTACATCCCCAGATTGTTCTTCCATACCTTCCAACTCTATCAGTTCCTCCTCTGACAATGATCTTTTTCTTCTCAAAAGCTGAAGTTTGTTTATTCTCCAATATTCATTCTGAGGACTAACCAGCAAAAGCTTGTCCGAAATCAGTCTTGCCATGTTGTAATACTTTTCATTTTTCGTATGATCATATGCTGCAAGCAATTCCACTAACAAAAGAGAAAAATTGCCTTCTGTTTCATGATTATACGTGCCTTCTTCTAATCGGTCCAAAAGCCACTCTTCCGGTACATCATATAATTGTTTCCACACATCTCTTTGAAAATTCATAAAAATTGGAACCGGATATTCTTCCTCTGCTGCCTTCACAAATGCACTTAATTGTTGCGTATAAAATACATTTTCCGCCTGCACACGTTGTGTTTCGTCTTTTATTAAAATAAATGGCACCACTTTATCCTGCCACCACCACATACGATATGAAACTTGATTTTCCGATGTCAAATCTCCCTTATAAATCATAATAAGTTCATTTATCGCTTTCCAATCTTTCTCATCAAAATCCTCAATTGGTTTTTCCAGTGGCAATCCAAATCGATTAATTGCTAATTGAATCAACTTAAAATCTTTTATTGTCTTTTCCAAATTTCGATTCAATTTTGGTCTATCATACGCAAGAACTTTTTTCTTACCAATATATAGTCCTCTTCCCTGTTGAATTGCTTCCAAAAATTGAATATCCTTTATAACTGTTGCAAAATCGCTTTTAGGAGCAAAATGTATTTTATTTTCACTAATGCGCAACCCAAGGTTTTCACTCAGTCGCATATATAATGTCTTGTCAGCCTTTTTCGTCACTTCAAAACATTTATAATAAGGTACGTTATCTACACCAAAGCTTTCATTTCTCTTAACAGTAGTGGCAATCTCCATATTTTTCTGTGTATCATACGAAAAAGGCAACCATATATCAGCCGATGACAAATGCCCAAATAAACATACTTCACCTGTTTGTATATTTTCTAACACTTCGTTTCTGTCAGATGCATATGAGGTCATTTTAATCGAATCTATATTTTTTAAGTCACTAATCGAAATCGACTTTCTAACTAATTCTCCCGATCCCTGCTCCTTGCTGTCATGTCCAAATTGTAACAACATATTATATAAAAGAGTCTTATCGTTATTTTTCAATCTTATCAAAGTGATGCTTTTTGTCTGTTCCGGTCTTTTATGTTCATTGCCTTTTAACAAAGACTGAAGCTTAATCGGCGTTAGCGCATTATAAAATATCGATGCCTTTTCGCCGTCATTAGAAATAGCTATTACAAAATAACACACGCCACCATTATTAAAATAGTTCCTAAGATTTTTGTATTCAACAGGGTACGTTATACTTTTCCGATTCAAAAGCCTGCTATCACATTTTCCCTTAATCTGTGTTGGAATTCTGTATTGTATATGTTCCGCTTTCAAATCATTATTATTATAAAGATAGATATCCCCATCCCATGATGGGCCTTTATCATCTTCATTAAGTAATTCATCCATCCTGTCATGCAAACGGATAGCTCTCCTTAATTCTTCTACCGCACCTTTTTCTATCTTGACTGAATTCAAAAACTACTTCACTCCCATCATAAAATGCAAAGTTTATTGTTTTGTCAGATACTATTTGTCCTCTGCCAATCTCTCCTGTATGTACGCAAGCTTCGCAATCGTCTCCTTCGTCTCCTCCAGATTCAACTGTCTTGTATTGTTACTATTAAACTCTGTCAATGTGTTTCTCTTCTCGTCGCCCTCTTTGAAATACTTATCATAATTCAAGCCACGGTTATCCGCTGGCACTCGATAGAAGTTACCAAGATCAATCGCCTTGGCACACTCTTCATTGGTAAGTAGCGTCTCATACATTTTCTCGCCATGCCGGATAATAGCACTTTCTGTCTCTTTATCTAATGTCGAAGTTACCATACAACATCTTTTTCGTATTCGCCTATTATCATCATATTTCTCTTATTGACTAATTTTCTAGCATTCCCTTCATCATAAAAAGAAGAATATTCTGGCATGTTTCCATCAGCTGTGTAACCGCAGTCTCCATAGTAATATATTTCTTTCCAGCCACCGATCCATCCGGATGATAGGAACGGTTCCGTAAGTCAATCCATGCTTGTGCATGTTTTCTATCAATGCATATAGTCTCTCCGCCAAGCACGATTTCATGAATTCCCATTGTATTCAAAATATTTGCTAATTTACTCGCTCTCCCAAGATTTGTCATCTTAAGAAGCGTATTCTTTACCGAATTTTCTACTCTGTCTTTACTTTCACCATTCAAATCACATGGAATTTCTAATGTCTCCATCATTTTTTCAACTTGTAAAGTATTTAATAACTGCTCTGAATCGGACAACTCCACATACTTTTTTTCTATAAATTCTATAATAGAAAACAAATGGAAAAATTTACTCTTTACACTTTCCTTCCCCAATGCGATAAAAAACTCCTCCATCACAAAATCTGTTTCCTCATCTAAATCCATAGTATAATATTGTAGAAATTCTTCCGTGCTTAATTGAACAGATAATGTAACAAATATACTACAACGATTATGGCAGGCTAATGTATTCTCTGCCATATGGATACGAATAATATGCTTTCCATTTTCATCATAGTATTCATCCACACCCGTATCTATAGTATCTTTCTTCTCCGGGACAATATATTCCCTTGCTTTCCATGAAACATTCCGATAATCCGGTGAAACTCTTGGTTGATATGCTTGTTTGTTGCAATTGTGTATACTTGTTTGCAAACTAAGGATCTGGCAAATATGATGGATATCTCTTTCCACAATCTGCATCGCAGCTTCTTCGCTTTCCGCTATAATGTTATCGATTTGCAACATAAACTCATTCTTAGGAAGCCGATCGTCCTCGCTTCTACGCGAACACGATAATCTAAATGCTAATACTTCCATCGCATTACCACTTTCTGCCTCCTTACCGGGTTTCTGAACATTATATTCTTGTTGCCATACTGCAGGTTCTGTCAAATCCATAACAAACTCAGAATCTTGTTCATCATGGAGAACATTTGATACATTATACTTTAAAGGAATATTCACTGTAAATCGGATTAATGGTTTATTATTCTGTGTGCCCAATTTATTATCACTTCTCCTATCCAGAGGGACACTTTTTAACTTTCAAAGTCCCTATCCTGTTCCATGGTCTTATTTCAAAAATAGAAATTCTACCGTAAGCGATGAATAACCACACGGGTATCCGAACCAGGGAACCCTAAATTGGCAGGTTCCCACGATTTTCTGGAAGTTCCAGGCTATCATCTATGATTCCGGAACACTTATCCTGTACAAATGTACTCCACGGTAGCAACTGTTCTATGCCTGCGGGCTCATTTTTGTAGTCCGGCATATACAGAAGCAGGGTGTACAGATACTTGTAAGCATTCAGGTTGTTTGCTTTTGCTGTCTCGACAAGACTCATAACGATTGCAGTTGCTTTCGCACCGTCAACAGAGTCGTGAAACAGGAAGTTTTTACGCCCGGTGGCGTAAACCTTTGCCTTTCGCTCAGCGGAATTGTTTGAAATTTCACATCTTCCATCCAGAAGATAATTCATTAACGATTCCTTATGATTCAAGGCATTCACATTTATCCTCAACACGTTAATTCGATAAACAATTTATTTTCACAATGTAATTTCAGCAACTAATACAATCCATAATTCAAGACAATTTCTGGAAGATATTTTTCTTCTTTCATTATTAGCGCCATTCTGGTAGCTCCACTCATTGGTGAAATTAAGCCATCACATTTTGATAATATATATACTCTGCAAAAATATTCATATCCACGCATATATTTATCATTTTCTCTATCAAATGTATACTCTGCTATATTTATATTATCGCTATTATATAATCCGTCAAAATAAGCTTGCTCTGTAGTAATTACTCTCCCCTTCCCTATGTGCTTGTAAAAAATATCTAAAATGCTTTTTTCTTCCGTAGCCAAAAAGACAATATCTTTTTCTCCAATATTTTTTTTAATTATAGCTATCAATTCATCTGTTTTAGGTTGTACCGGATGGCCAGACGGTTTTTTTAAAATGTAGTCGGTTCCTCTGGCTACACATCCGATCAATTTTCCACCGTTAGGGACACAACTTCGAATCTGAAAATATTTGTTTTCAAATTTGTTCATAATATCATTTTTAATATGGAAAAATTTTTTCCAAAGCAAATGATAAGTCTCTCTCTCTTTTGCACTCATAAACCAATGCGGATAAGGAGTATTTTTCAAACAATTCGGCAGCCGCAAATAACATTCCTGTGTCGTATTTTGCAAATATGAGGGTTCGTCAAAAAAAGTCTTATAGTAATCCTCACCTTCCCTATCAAGAAGTTTGAACTCCGGTACCCCCCCTACTGCAACTGCAAACAAAGATTTTCCTAACAGATCAGCCAAATAGCACATATTAAACACAGAAAAATCATTACAGCTTTCCTCAAACACAATAGCTTTCGACTCATCAACAGAATCAAGCATATTTTCATTTATACATCGAATTTCCTTAGTTGTCAAAATTCTGGATACTGCATTGTTATCCGTATCAACAACCATCTTTTTTAGAAATTTCTTAGGTACAATATATGAACACACTCTCATTATCCACTGTTCGGTTTTTATAATTATCTTCATGATTTTCATACCTTTCTATTTTTCCATTATGTATAGTTTAATTTTCCTAATCCTTTTACAAAATAATATTCATTATATAGGAAGGTGGACTATCTGGTTATCCGGGAATATAAATTATCCAAATTTTTCTGCCATAAGATCTATGATCTTTTTATCTACTTCGCAATTAAATTTTCTTGCAAAGCACAATTGATTATTTGTCAACTCAAGATAATCATTGCTCGTAAAGACATATGGCGCTCCCCTCTTCCAATCTATCAATCGTACACATGCAACATGATCGTTGTCATAATTCTGATGATATAAGTTTTTTTGAATCTTGAATTATGCACAATCGTCTACAAAAAAATTTCATCACAGAAAATAGTATTTTTAAATGTTTCAAAAATCCAGCTTGATCTGCTGCATACATATCTTGCCAAATCATCCGTTATGCTAAACCAATTTGCTCCTTTTTGAAATTGTATATTCTTATTTCGCTTAATTCCGATCAATTTCTGTATCGCTATAGATGTCTTGCGAAATACGGAATACAGATTCCTTTTTCTGCCCTCTTTTTCTTGAAAGAAATAATAATACCTAATGCGTTCCTCAAACTTAAATTTTGGTTCTTGAAAACAAACAAATTCTTTACCGCTATGTTCTTTTAAAAAAACATGGATGAAATCCTGTGTCTTGATTGGCAAATCTTCTCCTGAGAGCAAATGGTAATAAATATAATGTCCATTTTTAATAGCCGCCTTTAACAGTCGCAATTCCGTATCTATCTGACGGTCCCCCCCATGTGACTTTTTTCCTCTGTATATGATATATTTTGCTATAACTCAAACAATTCTCTGTCTTAGCTGAATCATATGAACCTACCTTTTCATCCATATGAACATAAATATCATTTCTTTTATCATCTAGCATTTTTAACAAAGTGAAAAAAGTATAATCTGCCTTATGTGCCATAATTAAAAATGCGTGTTTATCTGATACATTCTGTTTCATTTCTTACCTCCAAATTTTTTATGATAGATATCTCAATTCATTTTTATAAAAAATCAAGTTCTTTGAATGCCATTTTTTAAATATAAAAGCAAAGTGCGTAGCTGTTTGGAATACATAATATAGGATACTCCAGTAACAACAACGGTTGTTACCACGCATACTCTAACCGCCAATATACACCAATTAAAATAATTTTCACTTCTTACATAATGTCCTATCAATCCATTTATGATAAAACAAATACCTACACACGTGATTGCAAAAGCAATACTTTTTATAGATTTGTGAAATTCCCGATTTAATATATGTTTTTTTAAATATATCATATGGAAAAGCATCCTAAGGAAACCACCTGCAAATGTTCCTATTGCCACACCAATTAATCCATACTTACCAACCAATAACACGGATATAACAATATTTACTCCGGCACTTATATATGAATACATACTGGTTTGTTTAAAATCTCCATTCACATAAGTTCCTTGAATATATGGCGCACCATAACAGTCCATCGCTACGGCTAAAACCATAAGATAACCAAATAATTCCTGTATATAGTCCGTATCGGTAACTCCCCGCGTATAAACAGACACAAAAGGCGTCACCAAAATCGCACAACACACGAACAGGATTAAGGTTATATATTGATATGAGAATTCATACAAGTCAAAAAACTCATTTTTCTCAACTTCATTCTTTACTGCGAATGTTTGTCCCACAGCCGGAATCAACGCTGCAGAAATCGAATTTGCAACATTTTTCACTGCGTTAATAATTGTAATATATACATTGTAAACAGATACATTATACAGAGACGAAAGTAATGTCAAAACCACAATGTCCGTGTTTCCATTAATAAACCAGGCCATATTTTGTCCAAACCCATCCCATCTTTGTCGCAATGCAGTTTGATCAGGCGGAATATTCCTATCAATTTTATAATGCCTCGTTACATAAACCCTGTATATAACAATCTGTACAATCGTGGCCAATAACAAAACAAATTTCAGAAGATGTATTTCCGGATAAATATAGATCACCGCAACAGAAAATACAAAATTCAAAACGACCAATGTAATCTGTGCAAATGATACTATGTATATTTTCTTGTCAGCATTTAATAAAATACGATCTGAAACAGCAAAAAAATACTGGGCAAATTGTCCCATTCCTATAATTATAACAAGCCAAAATACATATCCATAAGTAAACTTCGTATTAATAATCTTCGGATATATGGTAGCAAGAATGAATGTGTATATTACACATATATATGCAATATGGGATAGAAATTTTTTTGCAGCATTTACTATGGCACTTACTTTGAATGGATCATGTTCCACCAAAGGTTTAAATAAGCTGGCAGTTATGACAGCACTAACGCCTCCCTCTAACAAACTTAGGTAATTTAGAAATTGACTAATAGACGAAACGAGTCCGTTTATATCTGATCCCATTTCCGAAATAATATATTTCTGAATTACAATATAGTATACTATCGTAACCAACTGTACCAAAACCGATGTGCATATATTAAATAATGTCACCTTTTTTTTCATTGGAACCACCTTATCATCTTATCCAATAGTCAAACATGGAGAATCGTCCGCAATCGCATTATATGATATAACAACTTGAATCTCTTTGACAGCAGCAGGTTTTGTATTATCATATTATATTTTCCCTCATTAAATTGTCCATTGTAATTTTCTCTTATATAATATTTTAAAATATTTTTACAATTTGTTATAAATGAGCCTTTTGAAATATGACTTTCAAGTAATAATACCGTCTTAATACAGCGCATTAGAAGCAAGTGATTTGCGGGTATATTTTCAGGGCATATTTCTTTACCGGACTCATACACCAGACGAAGTGCTTCCCACGAATTATATACTTTTTTAGTAGACAGAGAGCCTTCATTCGCATAAACATTATAAACAACCCGATTTATAAAACATATCTTTTCCGTATACAGCAGATAATCATAAACAAAACAGGTATCCTCTCCATAAGGATGACTGTTAAACATTATGTGTTTGTTACAAATAATCTCGGTTAGGAATAGCTTATCACAAGGACCATTCAAGTAATATCCATCGGATACCAATATTTCTGAAATTGCCTTCTTACCGTCCACTATTTTTGAGGCAGGCACATATTTTCTGTAATTTCCATTCTCTGTTTTTCCAATACCTCCAACAACCAAATCCCCATCATTTCTTCTTTTCCAAAGATTTTCTATTCCGCACTTCGGTATAGCGTCGTCGCTGTCACAAAAAAATAAATATTTTCCGGTTGCCGCCTCTATCCCACGGTTCCGCGCACTCCCAACGCCCTCATTTGCTTGATAAATATAATTAATTCTGTCATCTTTACTTTTATAATATTTACATATGTTTTCTGATTGATCTATCGAGCCATCATTTATCAAAATAATTTCGAGATTTTTGTATGTTTGATTTATAATACTATCCAAACATCTTTTGAGATATTTCTCACTATTATATATTGGTATAATGATTGTTATTAAATCCATTATTTTTGATTTTCTCCTGAAATATCTTATCTGTTTTATGGCTGTCCCAAAAGCACATTGTTTTCATATACCGATGAAAATGCAGATTCAATTCCCATGTCACCTGCACAAAATATCGTTAAGCTCGCTACAGCTAATAACAATACAAAGCAATAAACTAATTGAAATGACAACACATTCCTTTTTTGAGCACATTCCAACCTATTTCCCAGAAAAATAAAGTTATAAATCTGATACACTCTAAAGTATCTGACATATGTTGAACCTAATAGCAATAATGGTAAAAACAAAGCTGCCACATAATTAGATTCGTATATTTTTCTGTCCATATCATCAATTCCATCTCCGCTCAGTTTCCAATATTTTCCAATGTAAAAAATCATAACGATATAAGCCAACTGCAACACAAAAAACATAACACCTATTGCCAAAGAGCTATATTGTTGTGTACTCATATATTCATCAAATTTGGAACTTAAGTTTCCAAAAGGAATATAACTAACCAAATTAGATGAATACCGCAATAGTATGAATTCCGCTATTAAGTAAAAATATGTCAGCTTTTTCTTGTTCTTCTCAACCAGCTTGTCCAATAAAGGCACCAGTAAGTATATAAAAACCGAAAAGTGAAATCCCAAAGCAACCAAAACTGCTACGAAGAAAGGGACTTTCTTTTTCTCGATCCAAAAGCTATACGCTAAAACCACAAAGCACATTGCAATAAAAAATCTTTTCTGATATATACTGTCCATCATTGGATAGATCATATATAAACTCAACGCCATATTGGGGCGTTTTGCAAAACGCAGAATGACATACGCTAAAATTGCAATTCCTATCGTCGCTAATACCGCATTATACCGAACATAATCCCATCCCCATTGGTGGGCGAAATAGGCGAATAAATCATTTGCCCATCCACTAAGACTGGAAAACAGATTCTTCCCGGAATAGTTATAAATCGCTTCATTTCCATCATAGTCCCATCCACCATTATTTAATGCAGTCAAAATCCAAATCCAACTGCATTGCAACAGAAAAAGTAATTTTGATTTCCGAATTAACAACCCTAACAGTATGAGACATACCGTAATCGAAATCCATATCCACATCTATCGTTTCCCCATTTTCCTTCTCATTTTTATTTTCAGATTTTTAAATCGCAATCTAAAATAATGAAGATTAAAATGTTTCTTTTTTATTCGTCCAAACGAATCAACGTCCTTTATTTTCTCTTCTAATAGTTCAAACGAATTCGGTATAATTTTAAAAGTTGATTTTTCTAAAACTTCCGCATCCATTTTCATCGGTCTAGACTGAAAATGAATGTACATATATTCTTTGCGTTTCAAATGTCCGGATACTAAAACATACCGATACAGCCTTCCATTATCCCACACAAACACGCTGTTTTTACGTTTTTCCTTCGAATAGGTCTTTTTATCTGCATTTAATTTCGTAAGCAGAAAGTTGGACGATTTCGTATATGTATTTGCCGCAAAAGAATCGTCATATATTTTCATTCCATGTTCTATAAAAATATTATTTATGCTATCATTGTATTCTTCATCAAATGAACAGTTATCCTCATTTTTATACACTTCCAAATACCGTTTCCGTCCATTTAGCGGAAACATAAATGCTCGCGAAATCTTCTCCGTGTTTCTGTAAATCGTACAGTGTCCCAAATCAAATATTTTGTCATACGAGGACAATATTTCATCCGAGAGAAAGTGCGAAATTCTCCCCCATATCAAATCGGAATCGCAATGTCCCCAATACTCATAATCTCCCAGATAATCATCAAACAAATATCCATATGCCGCCTTGTAGTCGCACAGCTTATATGGTTTGTCGCATTTGCAGCTCTTACCAAGTTTTGACCAGATTAAATTTTGCATCGTCTCAAAAGACGTATAGTGTACCTTCACATTCTCAGGATACGCATATTCCGTGTTATCATCGGTAAAAATAATCCAATCACACAAATCCCGATTTGTCTCGCAGGACTTCAAATATAATGGGAAATACTTATTAAAATGTCCAAAATACGGAATAATAAAAGCAATCCGTTTTTTCATCAGTTTCTGACCTTTCCGGCAATTCTAAGCAAAATCAAAATCGGTTCATACAATCCGCAACGACACATAAAATAAAATATCATCCATGGAAACTCGAATTGATTGTTGCGAATATGCTTAAAATATTTTTCGTACCTGTAGTGCTTATTCATTGTACGCAGGCTTATAGCTGTATTCCTTATAGATTCACCTGCATTATTTGCATTCACTACGATTCCAAATAATTCTAATATAATTCTGCGATTCAAATTCTTATATAAATGCTCATTGCCTGTTTCTTTGAGCAGTTTTTGAGTTTTCTTATAAGAATTCCACCGTTTCTTTCCATAGTCTTTCTTATAAGAATGGAGCAGCGATTTTGTGTTTCCCTTTTCATAACGATACCATGTGTCTTCTGTATAAATTACTTTTCCGGAAACACCGCTGAACACATTGATATTGAACCATCCGTCCTCAATGCCAATCACATTTGTATCTACAAATCGAATGTCTTTAATCAGACTCGTACGATATAATTTTCCCCACGCTGTATTCAGGCGATTAATCCATAACGGCGATAATCTTTTTATTTCGTCTGGGCCCACAAGCATCGCAAATAATTTATTTTTTACCTGTTCATTTGTAAAAACTTTATGACTCTCCGTAAAAATCTTTGCTTTTTGCTCTTTTCCCGGATATTCTTTTATATACGGAAATATGACAATCTCCACATCATCTTCCATATGTTTTGTCAATTTTTCAATGGCATTTTGTTCCAAATAATCATCACTATCAACGAATATGGTAAATTCTCCGGAAATATATTCCATTCCAGCATTTCTTGCAGAAGACAGCCCTGCGTTTTTCTTATGTATAACAATCACCCGTTGATCTAATTCCCTGTATTTATCAGCAATCTTTCCGGATTGATCGGTACTCCCATCATCTACGACTATAATTTCCAGATTGGCATATGTTTGCCCGATAACGCTTTTCAAACATCTGTCTATGTATTTTTCAACATTAAAAACCGGTATGACCACGCTTACTTTTCCGTTACTCATAGTTAAAAAACAAATCCTCCAACCATTCTTTCCTTGCCCACAAAGCTAAATCAGAACACCTCGTAGATCTTCCTCATACACCGATCGACCTCTTTCACATCATATCTGTCAGCAATTTCTATATTTGCTTGTCCAAACATTTTCCTATTTGATACATCATTCTTCATTCTTTTTATTGCGTTTGCAAACGCTTCATAATCATCCGGCGCACAAGAATATCCCGTAACTCCGTTCATGCTATAATCATTGATTCCATGTACATTTGAAGTAATCAACGGCAAGCCACTTGCCATCGCCTAAACCGCCGCCAGCCCTAACCCTTCCCGTTTAGACGGAAAGCAAAACACATCGGTTGTTTTCAACAGCTGCGGTATGTCTTCCCTGTAACCCAAGAAGAATACTTGATTTTCCAGGTTATATTTATCTGCAAGTTTCTGCAATTCTTTTTCTAACGCGCCCTTGCCGACAATAAAGTATTTGATTTCTTTCTCTTTTAGAATATGTAATGCTTCTATGATAGCCCGATGGTTTTTATTTTCATTTACCTCGCCTACGGACATCAGCACAAAGTCATGACATTCAACTCCAATTTCTGCTCTTTTCAACACTCTCAAGAGGTGGCTGTACCCCCTCGAATTTTTTCGTATATTTCATTCATGACATTTTTGCTTGCTTCAAGAGAAAACTTCTCTACCGTTTTTTTGTTATTTACAGTCACATTTTCTCTTAAATCCGCATCGTCACGCATTCGCAGAATCGCTTTTTTCATTTCATCCACGTCAAGCGGATTTTGTACACACACACCGGAGACACCATCCTCTGTATAATCCTTGATGCCGTTCACATAGGACGAAATTAACGGAAGCCCTGCTGCCATTCCCTCAAGCGGAGCGATTCCCAATCCTTCACGGACACTCGGATGTACAAATACATCCGCCGCTACACATAGCTCGTCCACATCCGTCCTCGCTCCCAACAAAATCAAACGATTTCCAATTCCGACATCATCTGCAAGCCGCTTGTAATTCTCGTAATCTTCCCCCTGTCCTGCAATCACATAATAAATAGAAGAATCCTCTATCTCTCCTAATGCTTTTATGACAACCTGATGGTTCTTTCTGGACGAAAGCTCCCCGACAGATAATAAGACAAACGCATTCTCCGGAATTCCCAGTTCTTTTCGCTTTTCTGCCTTTGTTACATTACAGTCTTTGAAACGAGATACATCTACACCAACACCCGGAATTTTTTCCACAGTTTGCATATGAAAATGTTTTTTTGCCAAATCATAATCTTCTTTATTTATTGTAATCAGAACATCATTAAACCTAGAGCAAAGCTTTTCTATTGGATAGTAAATCAGCCAATTCTGAATCGGTGCCCCTTTAAAAAAATGGAAACCGTGCGCCGTATAGATAACCTTTGTTCCATTCTTTCTAGCATCTCTAAATGCCAGTCTGCAAATCACTCCGCCGATTGGAGACTGCGTATGTACCAAATCATAATGTTCCCGATCTGCAATTCGTTTCAACTGCTGATAAGTAAGCATCATATCCTTAATTGCAAAAATACTTCTCGGACATTTTGTATTCATCACACGGATATGCTTTCTTTTCAGTATTTTCCGAAAATTTGCAATTTCTTCCTCGCTTATTGGATTTTCTTTTCCAAAATTGCAGGCGACATCTACCTGATATCCCATGTTTTGCAATATCTCGATATTTTCCATATTGAATTTGTAAATCATGGATGCAACTGACGCATTCATCAATGCTTTTTTCATGTTTGGCACTACCCTCTTACTTACAATTTCTTTCTCGCCGGAACCCCCAGATAAGTTCCCTGCTCATCTATATCTTTCACAACCACAGCGCCAGCACCAACCATGCAGCCACCGCAGATATTCACGTTATTGCATACCACCGCTCCCGCGCCAATCCACGTACCTTTTCCGATATGCACCGTCCCCGCGATATGGCTTCCCACGGAAACATGCACATAATCTTCCAGCACGTTGTCGTGGTCAACAGTTGCTCCCGTATTGATAATGCAGCCGCTTCCGATTCTGGTGTCCGGATTGACAACTGCTCCCGCCATGATAACCGTCCCCATGCCAATCTCCACATTCTCTGCTATGACGGCATCCGGATGAATCAGCGTGACAACCTTTACCCCTTCGTTCAAAAGTTTTGTTTGTATTTCTTCTCTGACCTCTGGATTACCAATTGCCACAATGAAATCAGCGCCTTTGTATTGCTTCGCTGTATCGGTTCGCCCAATAACCGGATATCCCATACAGTCCTTTAATGCTTCATTGTCATCAAGGAATACTATCTCTTTATATCCACAGCCTGCTGCAATATCCGCAATCACTTTCCCATGTCCGCTGGCTCCGATAATGATCAGACGCGTTGCTTTTTCTTTCATCACGCTGACCTCCTAAGCTGCTGCGCAGACCGGATAGTCTAAACATCTACTGGGCAATACCCCCCCGATTGCCGAAAAATTGTGATATTTAATCGGTTTACACGGGCTGCCAACCGCCGTACATTCATCCGGTAAGTCGTGTATCACGACGGCTCCGGCACCAACGATTGTCCCTGCTCCAACTGATTTTCCCTGAATAATCTGTGTTCCGGTTCCCAGTTCCACACATTCCCCAAAGTATGTATTCCCAGATACATTCACGCTCGGATAAAGCGTGACAAACGACGACAGTCTCGCATCATGCCCAACCGTACAATCCAAATTGACAATACAGAAATCCGCAATGCGAATGTTGACTGTCAAGATGTTATCCGCGCAAATGATATTGCCGATGCCTAGTGCAATGTGTTCGGACATTTTTGCGGACGGATCTATCAAATTCGGAAATGAAAGATTTTTATTTCTTCTGATTTTCTCAATTATCTTCCTGCGCGTTTTTGAAGTTCCCACAGCGCAGGTAACGGCTAACGGAATAGCCCGCTCAACTAAAAAGTCGCAATTTCCAAGGACTTTATATCCGTTTATGTCAGTTCCGGCTGCAATGCCGTCATCTATATAGCCGAGGATGTTCCAAAAGATTTCCCCCGTTTTATTCTTCCATGATTCATTTATTCTCTCGATCAGCCATTGAACTTCTCTGCCGAAGCCGCCGGCACCGATGATTACAATATCATTCATCCCAAATCTCCGATTGTTTTATCATCTAACGCTGTTCGTAACGCCTCTCTCATATTTGCACACTACTGATTATTTGCCGTTCCTGTCTCCGGAGTACCTGTGAAATACTCCATCGTGGCAGAAGTATCCGAACTGATTCCCTCTCGACTCAACACAGTTTTTACGGTTTCCAATATGATTTTTACATCCGTCAAAAAACTGACATGATCCACATACCAGACATCCATATCAAACTTTTCTTCCCATGAAATACTGTTTCTACCATGTACCTGCGCATAGCCGGTAAGTCCCGGTCTGACCTCATGTCTCCTCGCCTGATGTTCGTTGTATCTCGACAAATAAACGGTTAATAGGGGCCTGGGGCCACACACAGCGGCGTCGCCGCGAAGTATGTTCCACAGCTCCGGAAGCTCGTCGATGCTCAAGGAGCGAAGCCGTGCGCCGAACTTCGTCAGCCGTTTTTCATCCGGCAGTAATTCGCCGTTTTCATCGCGTTCGTCTGTCATTGTCCGGAATTTATACAACTTAAAAATTTTCCCGTTTAATCCCGGACGCTCCTGTGTGAAGATCACAGGCGAACCAAGCTTGATTCGTACCAAAACTGCAGTAACCGCCATGACTGGCGAAAGCACAACCAACGCTGCTGACGCACAGCAGACATCCAATGGACGTTTTAAATATTTCTCATAAAACCCTTGCTTATGGGGGACAGCTTTTTCTGTCTTCTTTCTGCCTTGAGATTTCCTTATGTATTTTCCAACCTGGTAGGTTGCCACTCCCACCGCAGCACCGATTGCCGCAGACAGAACCAACTTTTTCTTATCCATAACTTTTCTCCGTCAAAGTCATTGACATTTTTTAATCGTCAGGGTTCCCATATATCAATGTATGTCTGTCCCTTTTCGCCTTTTTCCAATCGTTTCATGATTGTCCGGTAAAGCCTGTCTATATACTTTTCATCCTCTGCCGCTTTTACTCCGACATAATCATTTCCGGCATCAAAAGTTTCAAACCGAAACATCAGATTATCAATAGCCACAGCCGCCACAATATCCTGTGAAAGATATATCTCCCCAGATTTCGTAACTCTGATCTGGTTATCGTGAGAATCATCTCCCATTGCTATCATTTCTTTCAAATCATGTATCGTAAAGTTATATACATCGTAACGCTTCAAACTCATTTAATCCTCTTTCTACTCAAAGCACGCTTTTATCACTTCAATTATTCTATTCTGCTGCTCCGCCGTCATTTTATTATCGCTCGGCAAACACAATCCTCTGTGGAAGATATCTGCTCCAACGTCCAACGGTTTCCCGTCGTTTCCTCTTGTACCGCCGCTTATATAGGCATTTGTCTTTGCCCTGCCGCTTCCCTCTCTGGTGATGAACGGATTCATCAGATAGAGAGATTGTCGGTGCATAGGTTTCCAGATTGGGCGTCCCTGCGCATCAATATCCGCCAGTCTTTCTAATATCTCTGTCGGGCAGGACTTCCCATGTTCCGGCGTGTACAAGGCTTCACACTCGCTTCGCACCTGTCTGCACATGGCGTCCGGATCAATAATCATGCAACTCAGCCAGTAATTCGGAATGCTCTTTTCAAAATCAATCGGGTTCATGGATACCGGTAAATCCTTTAACCCGTCACAGTACCGTTCCCACACTACCTTTTTCTGATCAATATGCTTCTCCAACCATGGAATCTGCCCCCGGATCATTCCTGCAATCAGATTACTCATTCGGTAGTTGTACCCCGGCTCCTCGTGCTGATACCACAGTGCCGCCTCCCTGCTCTGTGTCGCCCACTTTCTTACCTTGTTCGCCACTTCTTCCTCATTTGTCAGCAACATCCCGCCGGAAGAGCCTGTGATGATCTTATTTCCATTAAATGAGATACAAGCCATATCTCCAAATATACCGGTCTGTTTCCATTCGTACTCTGTTACTTTCCCTTTATAGGTAGCTCCAAGAGACTCCGCCGCATCCTCCACAATCAAAGCACCGTGCTTGTCTGCGATGTCCTTAATCTCATCTATCTTTCCCGGCGTCCCATAGAGGTGAGCAATCACGATGAGCTTTACTTCCGGATAAATTTCAAACGCTTTCTCCAACGCGACCGGATCCATGTTCCAAGTGTCATACTCTGTGTCAATGTACACGGGAATGCCGCCTTCATAGATAACCGGATTTACCGTTGCAGCAAACGTCATATCAGAGCAGAAAACCTTGTGTCCACAAAGAGAACCTTTTCCGATTTCCGGGCGACCGTATAGTTTCTCCCCTGCAACTTTCATGGCAAGGTGCAGAGCTGCCGTTCCGCAGGATAATCCGACGGCATATTTTACACCAATCTTCTCGGCGATCATTTCTTCCGAAATCCGTATGTTGTCGCCTTCTGTTGAAAGCCAGTTCAGATCAAACGCTTCCTTAATAAAGTCAAGTTCTTCATATCCGCTTCCATCCTTCTTTTTATGCGGCGATGGCGTCGCCAACCACACGCGCTGATCGAACCGTTTAAAATTATGATTTTCTGAAATAAACATTTTCTGTATCTCCCTGCATTTTTTTCACATGGTTTTCCGTCATGTCAGGTCACATCAGTAAAACTACTTTTTCTATTCGCTGCGGTCATAGAACCTGCTTGTTCCTATAACCACGACAATGAGCCTGTATCCGACACCTTCCGGTGCCGGACGCAGGCTCAAGTCAAACCTCTTTATCATATTTTTGTGCTCATGGTTTTGGTCAAATAGAGCATAGCCAGAAAGCCGCCCCATTTCACTCAGGCTGACAGCCTGTGCTGAACCGTTTCTTCACAAAAATACCATAACGGGATTCAACTCAAGCCGCCAAAGCCCTTGTAAAATCAAGGTTTCTCTTGGTTGTCCCTATTATCCCGCCATCTCCAATGACACCCATATTTCCCACAAAGATATCCCATATCTGCGGAAGCTCATCTAAACTATGCGCACGGATAAATTTTCCCACCTTTGTTATGTACTGTTCCGGATTCTCCAGCTGATGCGTCGGCACATCATGTGGAGTAGACACCTTCATGCTTCTAAACTTATGTAATTTAAAATATTCTTTATTCTGTCCGTCTCTCTTCTGTGTAAACAGAACCGGTCCCGGATCTTCGATTTTGATTGCAAGTGCAATCGCTGCATATGCAGGAGATAAAACAACTAATCCACCAAATGAGAGTACCACATCCAACATACGCTTGCCATATTTACTATAAAAAGACTGCTGTTGTACGGAAACACTTACAGCTTCCAGATGCCCTCTCACTCCATCTGCGTTCTCATCATCTTTATCGTCTTGTACGAAAACAACCCTCTTGCCGGCAAACGGATTCTGCTCCGTCAACTCATTCTTATATGTATAATCAGATTTTTTCTTTCGTGCCACAAGATACATTCCAGCGAATGTAACTCCCGCCACGCAAACTAACCCTTTTACAACTTTACCCAATTTCTTATTTCGTGCCACTCGTAAATCTCCTTCAATCTAGCACAATTTATACCTACTTTTCTTCTCAAACTAATTAATTATATCATGTCACCATGCGTTAGCATGATGACCTACGCCTGCTTCAGCACGTTTCATTATATCATATGTACACAGATATATCCACATTCTTTCCATTTTTCGACTAATTTTGTCAATTATCGCCGATTCCCCCTGCTTTTTTCACATTGCATTGGTTATTCTTCCACGTCAGTTCTCGCCCCCACCGGAACCATCACATCCCCATATGCCAATATCAACTCCTCGATTGTTGGACAAGTTTCCGGCAAATAACTTTCAATGATATCGCATATTTTCTGGATTTCTTCCTGCTCTCCCTCTGTAAAGTTTCCAAGACCAAAGGTACCTGTCTGTACCATCGAACCCCCCAATCTTTCCTGTGCGCTTTTCTTACTGACAAATCTGGAGAGGCCGTTTTCCATCGGATGCTGACCAGATACAAAAAAGATTCTATCCGTTTCATCGTCTTCTGTAATATTGTTATATGCAATATCTATTTCCCATTCAAAATCTGGAAAGATAAACCAGACGTGCGCTTTCTCGTTCCCACTCACTTCGTCTTTACACATAAATCTCTTTAACAGAACTTGATTATTGAAACCGAGAAGCCTTCCCAAAATCACATATTCCCGTTCAGATGGTTCCATCAAAAAACTCTGGATGTTCTGACGAACGGATGCTTTTTCTCTTTCCATGTAGATCTTCAAAAAATGATCGAATATTCTTATAGCATTGATATCTTGCTGGCATTGGTATCACACTAATTGACACAAGCCTTCACCTTTTTCAATATCCAATTGTACTTTGTGATGTTCTAAAATTACCTTTTCAGTAAAATCAATCTTTGCCGTATCACTATTCCATTCTCTTCGCGCAAGAGCACTTTCATCGTGATGTTTTTCAAGGATATCACATCGAGTTTTTACCGGATTAGAAGCATCATTCAATTTATCATTTCGATATACTGTATATGCTTTTACCTTATCCAGATTAATTTCTACTCCAAGAACACCTGCTAATGCATATGCATTCTGCAAAGCTCCGGAAAACTGCTTCTTAATATGAATCCACTCTTTCGTTTTTACAGTTTTCTTTAATTCGAAAATATGTACAAGCCACTCATTATTTCTATTTTCAAACAGCACATAATCCGCACAAGTCTTGATTTTTAGATACGGCAATTTGTGCTCATCAACTTTTCTAAACAAAATACCCGGCGACATTAATAACACTTGCAAATCCGCCACACCTTGTCCCACTTCGGTTAAATGAACTTCATTATCCGATATTTCAACTAATTGGCATGGTTTCTCACTCGCCGCCAAAAGCCCCAATCTCTTTTGTACCTTCTCTTGAAACATTTTTACTCCTCAGCTTCGATTTGATCAATTTCATCGCTCATCTTCTTCAATGTATCATAAAATGTCATTGCTTCGAATCCATAATCACCACAAGGCAACTGCTGAATCTTAGTTCTATAATTTTCCTGTACATCAAACTGATATACCCTGATATTTTCCCGATCCAACAGATCCTCTTTGTCATAATCAGATGCTTGTAAAAATGCCTCTTTGTCTTTCATCTCATTAGCTTTAATCATGTTATTAACATGTTGCAAGATTAAATCACTGTGTGTTGTAACAAAAACAGGCAATCCCATATTTGATAATCGGATTAATACCCTTGCCATCTGCCACTGTAATTGCGGATGCAAAGATATTTCCGGTTCTTCAATCAATAACGTCGTAAGATCTACATACTTAAGAAACAAAATCAAAGGTGTCATCTCCGTTACAACACCGGATGTAACATATAATGGTAACGATTGTTTCTCTCCTACCGGAGTATAAAGGACATCCTGTGTCGGAGCATCCGAGACAGCTATGTGTCCATCGATCACTCGTTTTTCCATAAATTCGCACACACTACAATAGTCCTGTATCTCTACTGATGTATCCATACTGCTCAATTCACGAAGGAAATCACTTGTTGGCTTTGTTAACAGATTTTTGCGAGTTTTTTCCAAAGTAAATTTTTCTTTCATTGCGTTTCCGATTAAAGTCTTATATGTCAACATAAAACCCGTTCTAGCCGTTGGAAAATAAAGGCACTTTCTTTCATCCCGACGGAAAATTCCACCTTGTAACATACTTTGCATAATATGAGCAATAAAAAAAGTATACCCACTTCCGTTTTCAGCAAAATCGTCCTCTCGGGCAGCATACTCTACCACATCTTGTTCATGCCCACAATTCATAGGATCTGCCGAAATTCTTATCAACTTTGATCCATCGTCATAATTTGAAATATAAAATTTCATCTGACAATTATCCACAAAAATAATTTCTATCTTCTGTGCATTCATTTCTTTATTGAACAAGCTGAGCAAAAAAGAATCTTTATTATTTTCTATGGTCTCATTAATTAAATTTTCAAATAACTTTACTTGATCTGAGGATAAACAATACTCCTGCGCATTTTCTTCTGGAATCATTTTTCTAACAACTTCACAGCAACGTTTATATGCATCACTATCCTCATCAATTTCAAAGTTATCCAACAAAAAGTCCATCGTTAACAATCCATAGATCAGTGTCATCATATAACTCTTTCCACTGTTATTATCCCCGACAAACAGTGTTAATGGAGCCACTTCCACACTGGCTTCTTCAATCTTACCGAAATTCTTCACATGAACGGTCCAACTATTCATTCACAACCTCCAATTTAAGTCACTTTTTATCTAGACTCGTTATACCCTTTTTATTCAAAAGTTATCAACTATTTCTTTCCCCGATAAAACGGCACTAATCTTTCCACAACCAGCTTCATCTGCGGATCATCCTCATACGCCGCCTTCTTCAAATCTACCAGCTGCTCAAAGAATTCCTCCCTGTCAAAATCAATCGGCTTCCCGATGAAGATGAGGTCATTCGCGTTCCTCTGCAATCTGCTTCTTGAAGAGTGGAATCACACTTCCGTTGCTTCCGAGCACATTTCCGAAACGAACAGCAACATAATTGGTCTCTGGGAAACGGTGCTGCATTCCCTAAATAATCATCTCACAGATACGCTTGCTTTCTTATTTCTTTGGTTATATGGGATGCTCTCCACACATTGGTATCATACTGTATTTCTTAGAATATTGCAATATTTCAGAGGGTTACACTTTACCATATCCACTCCTGCCGGATCTCGTTGACTTCCGCTGTATCCTCTGCGATCCGTTTCCACATTTGAACACCTGCACCGTCCCGTGCAGCTTCCATCTGATACATTTGGAAAGCCAGCCCCATACACGCCTTCCGCACATGCAGCATTTTTCTATACTCTATGTTTCCTGTCTCTTGTTCCTGCATCGAATCTGCTAGAATCACAAGGCTCTTATCCAGTGTTTTAAGGTTCTTCTTCTGCATAATCGGGCAATTACAATATAATAAATTATGCATAATATTCACAGCAGACACAAGTCCCGGACTCTTACGATAACACATTATTTTCATCAGTTCATCCAGCAATTTCTGCGATTGTTTTTCCTGCGGATGTGACTTAATATATTGATATGCACCCACAATGGCATCCACACTTTCCCTATCATCCGAAGATAACATTTGATTACAGATTCGATTTGTTAACTCACCATCTTCTGTAACCTGTACTTCTAACTCCTTCGTAGAAATGTCCCACTGCTGCAGTTCCTTAATCATTCGCTGCAGTTCTTTTCGGCTTTCCTTGGATATCTCACTATTCCTGCAGATAGCCGCTGCTGCACGCTTCATTTTTCTTGCACGATTCAGATATTCCTCCTGCGCCCAGGCTCTATGTTTCTGTTCCTCCAATTTTTTCTTCAATACGCTCCAATAGTCTACAATTTCCTTCACAAGCTGCTTGGTCTCTTTCTTCGTCCAATAATTCTTATTTACATTATCACACAATAAAATCAACTCATCCAGATAAGGTATTTTTCCCATGGTGCCTTTCACACCAGTTTCATCCTTGATCTGTGCCTCTAAATGATTTGAAAGAAACCACTGCTTCACTGACTTTGATGGAATATGCCCAGAAATATAAGGCAGTTCTTCATATACAAATATGTGTACATTCGTCAATTGTGGCAATCCTGTCTTCTCATCAATAAAATGCCATACCAATTCCGCATATTTCCTATACTGTTCTTCATCAAGCAATCCCAGACGATCCAACGTCTCAAGTCGCCATACCTTAGTTTGATACTCATATCCAGCCTTTTCAGGGACTTGCAAAAGCCATTCTACGGTTTCCGGCCTAACATTGCACTCCTTCTGCAGCGGTCCGATATCTTCTTTCTTAAAATAGCATGCAAAAATGTCAATTCCGTCTTCATGTCCACCGATTTCCCTATGCTCTATGATTTTCGTCTGCATCATAGTATCCAGCATCTGTGCCTTCTTCTTTTCAGACACATTTTGTAATATTGCAACACATAAAGGTTTCATCGCAAAGAAATTCGATAGTTTTTCATCTTCCATCAGCGATTTTAATAATAAAAGCGCACTTTCCTGCTGATTTTCCGGGCATCGACTCATAAACCGAATCAACAATTCCGGAACGTTTTCCCGTATCCGTGAGAGAACTCCGCCCGCATGTGGCCGCTCCTGCTCATCCATTTCCTCTATATTTTGAGTCAATGCGTGAATCAACAAGCCGACCATATTTTCAAGCTTATCCACACTTAATGATCCAAGGAATTTTCGATCCACCAAGGTTTTAATAACGCTGCTTGTCGCTTCTCGGCACAACAGGAATAGACCAAGCATCTCCATCTGATCTGCGATTGCTTCAATCCATGGTTGTTCCATATTTCCCAACAGAGTTACATGACAACATTGCAGCGGCAGCGCTAGTTTCTCTAACATTCGATAAAACCAATATGCTGATTCACATTCATTCGTTGAAGACATAAGCGTATAGATTTCCCTGTCCAGTTCAAACGCTTCCTTCTTCTCATATTTCTTTACATGCCAGTTAAGCAAAGCATTCTTTACCGAGCCTATCCAACTGTACCAGTCAAACAACTCTTTTTTGCTTTCTATTTTCTCTTCAATATCTGCAATCTCTCCCAGATGTTGTTCGTATTCTCCATAATCATCCCATACCCCCTGCATACAAAGAGAATATAATTGTAACACACTCGCCTCAAGCGATAAGTAATACAGAGAACTCTTTTCATCCTCTGTCGGTATATTCTGAAGTTCCATCATCAATTGCTCCAGGTCTGCAAGAACAGATACCTCCTCATCCATTTCCACGCGAATGCCCAATATCTGTAATTTCTGCTCATAATCTTTTTCTTGTGGATGACATTTCGCAAGCGCTCTGCGCATCGCAGGAACATCTAAGCGATGATATTCATATTTTAGCTTTTCCAGCTGTAGATCGATTTTTCCATTAACGCCAACTTTCTCATAAGGCTTCAATTGCTCATATACATTTTCCCACCCTGCATAATCGCCATTCTCACGAAACACGCGCAATAAGGCCTGCCCCACATAAAACCATTTTACTATGTAAGCGTCCTTATCTTCCAAAGCGTTCCATATTGCATAGATATGTTTGATCTCATAGGATGAGTAACAATGCATGCCGGTTTCATACCGCCATACCAATTCATAAACAAATGCGAACATCTTGTCAGTCTCAACAAATTCTTCGCTTTGCAACAGACCTGTCTCATTGGTATACACACTAAGTTCCTGACATACTTCATATGGTGGAATATACCATCCAGGATATTTTTCTCTTTCTCCTGCCCACATTACAGTCAGCTTGCCTATCTCCTCGCCTCGTTTCTCTTTTGGTGCAAACAATCCCTCTACATGCACATGCACAAGTGTCCATTTCTTATCCTTAGATCTCTGTTGACTTTCGGAGTTCTCCTGACGTTTGTGTTGTCGCTTTTCTTCCTCCGCATCATGGTAACTCCGCAGGAGCTCATTGTTCTCCATAACCAGTTGTAACACCTGAGAATTTTGTGCATTCATCATACGAACCCCATTCACGGTTTCCTGCTGCATACTACGTTCTACCGTAATCGGATTTTTCTCTCGCATACATTTCCCTATTATTTCAAGAAAATGTTTTTCACAGTTTTTCTGATTTCGAACAGACATACCACTCTCTTTCAAGTGTGCGCGAATTGCCTGTTGTAAAACTTCAAACCACCGAAACTGATCTTGATGATACATATAATCGGCAATGGCGCGCATTTTTTCTTCACAGAAAGCAATGCTTCTTAATTCTGATTCTTCTGTTCCGTCTCTTTCATAATTAATAACCCATCTTCCGGCTTCGATAAACATTTCCTCAAGTTGCTTTTTGTCCCATATGTTCTCAATTACTTTCCTGGGGATCGCCTTAATCGGTTCCAAAACGATATCTGTTACAGACTCTTGAAAATCTTCTTGTGTCATACTCTCACCTGCTTTCCTTAAAACAAATAGTCTGATAGCTGATACTCACATTATAGCATAGGTGGGATGGGTGATGGATAATAAGAAATTATCCTTGGAGTAATGTTGAAAATACCAATTTATTGGAGGCTGATATGCATATCCCTAAAGACGCGATTTTAATGATATCCGGAGTATCGTGTGTCGGAAAAACAACGACAGCGTATGAAATAGTGAAGAATTATCCTGAATTTAGAAGAGTAAGTGAATACGATTTAACAAGAACAGTCGTTCGAACTGCATATGAACATTTAGCTGAAGACGCTTATATTGATAAGAATAAATTGAAAAGCAAATATAATGCGTTGTTTGAGTCTATTACAAGTAACAATTTTGAAATAACAAAGTTACAGTCAGAACAATTACTTCCCTATGTTAAAGAGATAGTTCTCAGACAACAACGGCGGCAGATTCCGACTATAATAGAAGGTACTGGTATTGTACCGAGCACCTATTTTCCGAATAATCAACCATTAGCATGGTTAACAAAACATGTGATATTTATTAATCTATATCTATCTGACGAGGAAGAACATATCGCTCGAAGACAATCGCGTTCGGAGGAACGTGATTATCATGAAACAATCAATAAAACAGAAACAATTATATCCCAATCTAGGGCTGAAAAAAATCAATTGTTACATATGCAAGCCATTAAACTACATCAAATATTTAAAAATGTATTTAGCATAGATGTTTCAAACTGTACACCAAATCATGCAGCAAGCAAAATAATGGAGTTTGTTTTTGATTATTTTAATAACGATCACTAACAATATAATTAATGGCATTAGTCAAAAATATATTGTGATGATTTGCAAATATAGTTGCCCACAGTATCTTGATGCAATTCAAATACGATGATTAATGCCAAAATTTATATCGTATAATTCGTTATAGAGCTCTTCTGTCAAAGGAACAGATTGATCCCATATATCCATAAATATATCATAAAGATGCTTTCCTCGACTAATCGTATCACTTTCGGAAATTTCTATTATTTCAAATGAAGAATTAGTGATTTGAAGAGGGTATCCTTCGCTGTCGCATGTTATCGGACTATACAAAACAGCATTATCGCTTATGATTATAGATTCTTTGCGCGGACATTTGTACAACCTAAACATTTCATTTATAGGTAAGTTAAATCGATTTTTCATCCTAACTGCCGCTTCCAAACAGGTTTGTAAATCTGCTAAGAATCTTCTTTCTTTGTCTTTGCTTACAGCTTTTGTCATAGCCTCGCTTTTGGGATGAGGAAATAAACATCTAAAATCCACTCCATTATTTATTCCTTCGATAGCCAGAAATTTAAAAAAAGCATCATTTTCACCTGTAAATATCTTTTTATTTCGCCTACCATAAAACCATAAACGTTTGCCTTGATAATCAATTACGTTTCTAATAAGTATTCTTGTAAGAACGTTGGTTGAAAAGCCTTTATGAAAAAGAATATGTTCCTTGGTGATTTCGGGGCTAACAATTGTGAAATTTCCATAACTGTCCTTCATAATTTGATCAACCAAGTCTCTGCAAGTGTCAGGAATCATTTGTTCTCGCTGCAAGATTATTTTTACTTCTTTTATATATGCATTCCAATAACTATTAAAGTTTTTGATATCTGTATTTAACTCATTTGCCAATTCCTGCAAAAAACATTTGAATTCTTCTCGTGTTTTTTTGAAATTATCATTTTCATTACTTAATCGTATAGGCACGTATCGGTTTAAAGGTTTATCTACCCATGAGGACCAATCAGGAATATGTTCAAATAATATTGGAATAACTATACTCCCTCCTGACTCTGCAAAATGTGCACCATACACGACTCCTGCTTCATACATTAACCAAGGATTCTTAAAATTATCTGATGTTATGCAAACGATACATTTATCACTTTTCAAAAGATTATTATGTATTTCATTATCAACGGAGGTTCCCTTATACATATCAGGAGAGAAAAACACTTCAATCTTATTTCCTAATGTATTCAGGATGAATTTTTTTGTTTCTAATGCCAATAACTTACTTTTGTCTTTTGACCAGCTAATAAATATTTCCATTTTATTCCTCCAATAAATTGGTATTTTCAACATTACTCCAAGGATAATTTCTTATTATCCATCAAATACGTACTTCGTCTTGCTTCGGTACACGATATCCCGCAGCAACCATTTTCTTCTCAAACTCCTCAACAGAAAGATTTAGTTTCTGCGCTCCACGTGCAATGTCATAATCACAAGCCTGAACAGAAGAAAACACTTCCAACTCTCGTCCTTGTGCTAATCCCTGTTCTAAGCCCTGCTCTAATCCTTGCTCTAATCCTTGCTCTAATCCTTGCTCTAAAGCTCTCTCTTTGATTCCCTGACTAAGATTACACATAGAATTCAACAACTCCTTCCTCTCGCCTTCCATCTGAATCTGAAACTCATTCTCTAAAACTTGATTTTTCTCTTGCACATCCATTTCAGGAAGAAACATTGCACCTAAAAGCCTATGCAGTTCATGCCCCTTTTCATTGTCCATCTGTTTTGCCAGACGAATGATAACAACATTAACAATCTCGTACATTTCTTTCCAACGCGATGTCCCAATGAGATCCTGCTTAGTCAAATATATCTTCTCCAATGTGTTTTCAGGCTCATTCATACATATCCATATAGAATAAACTTTTTTTATATCATTATAATTCTGCTTGGAAAACTCACGTTCTAATTGTGAAGAAATCTCCCTAATTGCATAAAACAATCCACGCATTTCAACGTCGTATTTCGTAGGTTCCGACTTCTGTGCCTCAATGTTAATAATAATCTTGGACAAACCATCCTCTGTCCTAACATAAAATACGATATCAAAGTACGCAACACCTTCATTCCGAACTCTGCTTTCATTGTTCATGCCTGTAATCTGTGCCCCATTTGTAAACCCCGGATCAACAGGAACCGTACTGATGCTTGGCTCTCCTTCAATTAGACTCTCTACCATATGAGGATCTTTCCCCATAAAATCCTTCACTGTACGAACTAAAATATTTGCCAAAAACGGCTTCTGTGCAAGCAACATCTTTGCCGTCTCATCGTATTGGGCTTCCTGTTGTGACTCTGCTATAATTGCCTTCTCGTCAGCCATAAATCTCCTTCCTCATATGTATTCTCTTTAATATTATAACATCCCGTCTAATAATTTGAAAGATATCTTTTCCATTCACCCTCATTCACCCTCATTCACCCTCATTTTTAATTATCTTTCTCCATATCTGCCAATTTTTCACTGTATCATGTACCATATAATTCGAATAAATAAACATAATACACAAAGGAGAAGCCATGAATAATTTACAAACACAGATCAATACCTATCTGGAACATTGTCAGGATCAGAAGCGTCTGGATGCCAAAACCATTAAAGCATATCGCATTGATCTTAAACAGTTTCACAATCATTTTTCCAATCTAAAAACCTCAGATATCACGTCAGATATGCTGGAAGAATACATAAGCGGCCTGCACCAGGAATACAAACCCAAAACGGTCAAGCGGAAAATCGCTTCGATCAAAGCACTGTTTCACTATTTGGAATATAAAGAAAGTATTTCTACGAATCCATTTAATAAAATACAGATAAAATTTCGCGAATCCATAATTTTGCCCAAAACGATTCCCTTACACACGCTTGAAGCCCTCTTATCCACGATATATCAGCAGCGCGCCTGCGCAAAGACGGATTATCAAAAGAAAAAAGCGTTGCAAGATATTGCAGTTATCGAACTGCTTTTTGCTACCGGAATACGCATTTCAGAATTGTGTGCACTGCGGGACAACGATGTTGACTTATATGACGGCACAATTCTAATCTACGGAAAAGGCTCCAAAGAGCGGATTGTTCAAATTGGAAATAATGATGTATTACGAGTTCTGATAGAATATCATAATAATTATCTTCCTCAGATTCAAGGCAGTAACCAATTCTTTACTACACAGAATGGTGCGGCACTATCCGATCAGGCTGTACGTCGTATGATAAAGAAATATACTTCACTGGCTTCTATTGATCAGCACATTACGCCGCATATGTTCCGGCACACATTTGCAACCAGTCTCTTAGAAGCAGACGTTGACATCCGATACATCCAAGAAATGCTTGGTCACAGTTCGATTCATATCACAGAAATCTATACCCATGTCACCACATCGAAGCAACGCGCCATCCTTACCACCAAGCATCCACGAAATTCCTTTCATCTCTAAATATAAAATGAGAAGAGAGCCACCACTCTCTTCTCTATCACAATGTTATTTCTTTTGATTTTCGTTGCTTTCCGGACCGCTTCACTAGCTTCTTCAATCTTGCCATTCAACTATTTCTCAGCCCGATAGGACGGCACTAATCTTTCCACCACCAGCTTCATCTGCGGATCATCTTCATATGCCGTCTTCTTCAAATTCTTGAGATGTTCAAAAAACTCTTCCTGGTCGAATTCAATCGGTTTGCCAATGAAAATCAGATCATTCTCTGTCTTCTGCAATCCCTCTTCTTCCTTCAGACATTCTTCAAACATCTTTTCCCCTGGTCGAAGCCCTGTATACACAATCGGGATATCCACATCCGGTTCAAATCCGGATAACTTGATCAGATTTCTTGCCATATCATCAATCTTTACCGGCTCTCCCATATCCAGCACAAAGATTTCTCCGCCCTTTGCGTAAGCACCTGCCTGTAAGACAAGCGATACAGCTTCCGGAATCGTCATAAAATAACGAATGATATTTTTATCGGTAACAGTAACGGGTCCGCCCTCTGCGATCTGCTTTTTGAAAAGAGGAATCACACTTCCGTTGCTTCCCAGTACATTTCCGAAGCGAACCGCTACATAATTGGTTTTTGGAAAACGATGCTGCATTCCCTGAATAATCATCTCACAGATCCGCTTGGACGCTCCCATGATATTGGTCGGGTTTACGGCTTTATCCGTAGAAATCAATACCATGCGCTCCGTTCCGTTTCTTCCTGCTGCCATAGCCACATTATAAGTACCGAATACATTGTTTTTGATTGCCTCATTCGGACTGTCCTCCATGAGTGGCACATGCTTATGTGCGGCTGCATGAAAAACAATTGCCGGTTTATAATCCGAAAATACAGTATCCACACGATGTGTATTTCTCACAGATCCAATCAGCACAACCAGATTCAGATTCGGGAATTTCTTTTTCAGTTCCTGCTGAAGGTCATACGTGGTATTTTCATAAATATCAAATATCACGAGCTGCGAAGGATGATGCGCCGCAATCTGGCGGCAGAGTTCACTTCCGATGGAACCACCGCCACCGGTTACAAGCACAACCTTTCCCGCAATATATCCCATGACCTCATCCAGATTTGTCTTCACCGGCTCCCGTCCCAGTAAATCTTCAATTTCCACCTCACGGAAATTCGAGACACTTACTTCGTCATTCACAATCTGCGCCATACTAGGCAAAATTTTAATTTTGCATCCCGTGTTTTTACACAATTCCAGAATCTTTTTCTTTCGATCTCCCGGCAGATTCGGGATGGCAATAAAGATTTCCTGCACTTCGTATTTTTCTGCTGCCCATGGAATCTTGCTGTCATTTCCCACAATCGGAGCTCCCAGAATGGTGCTTCCTATCTTATTCTTGTCTGCATCGATCACACATACTACACGATTGCGGATCAGCGGACTGTTCTCCATATTTTTTATCAGGAAATTTGCACTGTCTCCTGCTCCAATCACCATGGTAGCAATGGCATGTCTGGATGCATCTCCCAGATAACTGTGTCGTATGATACGCAGTCCCCGGTATACAAAACGGCTTCCGGACACCAGCGCCAGCAAAAAGAAAAAATACAATATATAATAAGAACGCGGCATATTCCATTGGAACATATGCATCCCCAGACTCTGTATTGCCGCACTGAGCAGACACGCAATCACTACATTTAACAGTTCCTGTACACTCGCATATTCCCACAGACTATTGTACAGATGCATAATAAAAAATATCACGATGGTTACAATCATATTTACCCAGAAATATTGCAATGCTGTCTCTAAAAAAGGAATTCCCTGCTCACTCTTTAAACTGAAATCAAAACGAGTCCAGATAGAAAGAATTTCTGCCAGAAAGATTGCCAATATATCGTAAATTACCAACAATACGATTCGTATATATTTTGCCGTTTCTCCACGAAACCGGTTTTTCATTTGTTGCATGTCAAAATTACTCCCTATAATCTGCTCATTTTCATGACTTGTTTGATTTTCTCTGTTTTCTTGACTGTTTCTTTCCGGACTGCTTCTTTGCAGAAGTTTCTGTCGTCACAGCTTTTTCCGTTTTAAGGTCGTTCTGTTTCACGACAACGTCATTTTCCCCGGAAACCGGTTCTTTTGCGAAAAGATTTTCTTTCTTGACCAGCATCCGGTTCACTGCAAGTCCCAGGCCAAGCATGCCCCAGAATACCGGAGCGGTACATACATTGGAATCATTTGCGATACCTGCAATCATGTACACCAGCACTGCCGCAAATAATCCAAATCCAACCCAGCTGATACTCTCGTGCAGATCCACTCTGCGGTAAATGCGTATCGACTGTACCAGATACCAGAACAAAAATACCAGAAGTGCCAATGTACCGATCAGTCCGGTTTCCACCCACTGCTGCAAATACCAGCAATGAGCTTTTACGTCATAGCTGTTTGCACCGTATGAATAATTCTGGCTGATATAATCTGCCTGTGGCACTTCAAACATATAAGAATTAGCACCAGATCCCATCAATACATGTTTGCCCAAAACCGGGATTGTCTTATTCCAGATATGGCCCCTTCCACTCATTGCATCATCCAAAAATACTTTTGAAACCTTCGGATTCTCAAACTTCACTAATTTCCCTGCAGGATTCAGATACTCATACCCATTCTCGTCGGTATTTATGAAGTTCCACTGCACACCATCAATCGTTGCACAAATTCCGGGTAGGTTATCTCCAAAAGATACCGGTTGCAGCTGCACTCCAGAAAAACGGCTGTCATCCATCGTTGTCACCTGGTTATCTGCATCCACAATCGTCTGACTTAACTCGTTTCCATCCGAATCTTTGCAGCTGATCTGTGTTGTTCCGTCCTCTCCCACAGTATAAGAGACACTCAGTTTATTTCCATGAATGTCAAGCACAACATCATCCGTATTGGTTTCTACTCCATTCAGAGCCCATCTGTCACTCATCCGGTATGTACCAACAATTGTATTTTTTATATTTTCACCTGCTGAGGTGGTATTTCCAAGTACGATTGCTGCTATAATCCCAATTACCACTACAACAGCACCCACAACAAACAGTTTTTTCTTCCGGCTCAAAAGCACAAGTATAAGTACCACTACTGCCAATGCAAGAGCCATCCATCCACTCGCACTGCCGCTTCCTTTCAAGCAGATGGCACAGCATACTACCGCTACTGCCAGCACTATCCGATGCCATATCTTTTTTGACGCAATAAACAGGCATACCGCCAGCACAATGAGCATACCAAAATAAAACGATAAAAAGTTCGGATTGTATAATGTCGTATAAGAAGTTTTCGGTGCAAAATTAAATGTCAGCTCTTTTAAATTCTTCCACCATCCAGGATTTGTAATTAAATGTTTTCCAAAATTTGCCTGAAAGAAGTCCAGTCCAAAATACTGAAATACGCCGATCACTGTAACAATAGCCATGCCGATGCCCGAAATTTTCAAAATGAATTCCACATGTTTTTCTTCATTCACAAAATTATATACATAATAACACAGCAGCATATACGCAAAAACTACCCACACAGACTCAAAAAGTTCATAAGTTCCGCCGGATACCCAATGCTTATACTTTGAAAAAAGTGCTGACATCAGAACAAAAAGTCCATATACCATCAGAAAATAAAAAGAATTTTCAAACTGCAGGGTCTCTTTCTTCACATAATGCCGATACAACAGAATTGCAGCCATCACCACTCCAATGATTACAATCGCAATCATCTTCCATGCAAAAAAGAAATCTGTCTGTGTATCTGAATTGGCCGGAAACCATTCAAACTGCGACAGATTTGAATTATAGGAATACATATGTACAAGCAATGGCACAAACCCCATCATCAAAATGACGGGAATCATCAGCTTATTCGTCTTTTTTAAATTTCGATATCCATTCTCACTCAAAGTTTTCTCTCCTTAGTAAACAATTTTTCTAGAATATAATACCTCTAAACCTTCGTTTTTTCAACACGTAAAATATATATAATAAGTAAAAACTCTTTTTTGTTACTTGTGTGATACTTAAAAATTTTACAAATAAATGTGTATGATTGACACGATAATATAAATTTTTACACACGAAAGGAAGAAAAATGAGATTACCTAACGGATACGGCGGAGTCGTAAAACTCTCCGGCAACAGAAGAAGACCCTATGCAGCACGCATCACTACGGGCTGGCACATCAATGACATCACGGGAAAGCGCATCCAGCACTACCAGATTCTGGGCTACGCTCCTACCCGGTCAGAAGCTCTGCAGATTCTGGCACGTTACAACAATTATCCCATCGATGGGGAAACGCTGAAATTAACCTTCCGGGAAATTTATCTCCGATGGTCCGAAGAAAAGTTTCCTACCATCTCCCACTCCAACATCAAAGGCTATCGGGCGGCCTTTGCCACTTGTGAAAACATTGCTGATATGCCATTTCACAATTTGAGACTCAATGATTTACAGCAGGTGATTGATCACAGCGGCAAGAACTATCCTACCCTGAAAAAAATCCGTGTTCTCTTTAACCAGCTCTATTCTTATGCCATGAAACACGAAATTGTCTCAAAAGATTATTCTGCCTATGTAAATATCTCGAAATACAAAGACCGGAATCCAAATAAAAACATACGAAGCTGTTTTTCCACCTCTGAGATTGCTCTCCTGTGGAAGCACAAAAACAATCCCTATTGCCAGACAGTCCTCATGCTAATATACAATGGTGTGCGCGTCTCAGAGCTTTTGGATCTGAAAAAAGAAAACGTTCATCTGTCCGAACAATATTTTGATGTCATTGACAGCAAAACCGAAAACGGCATTCGAAAAGTTCCGATTGCTGACAAAGTACTCCCCTTTTACCAGCGCTGGCTTCATGACTGTTCCGATTGTGAATATCTCATCCATACTCTGGACAGCCAGCATTTTACCTATTATATGTATTACCACAATGTTTTCCAGCCTCTGATGTTTCGTCTGCACATCGATCATACACCTCACTGCTGCCGGCACACCACGATTTCCCTGCTCGCTGAAGCACACGTCGATCAGACGACCATCAAAAAAATAGTCGGTCATTCCGGCGCTATGTCCCTGACGGAACGGATTTACACGCATCTGGATGTACCTGCGCTGGTCGAAGCCATAAATCAGATTTAATCGCTTCTTGTATGTTGCTTGCGTGTTACTTGTAGAAGTGATTTTGCCCCAAACTCTGTTTACAAATCCGGTATTTCCAACACTTCCGCGGAAAATACCATGCGTATTTCCGGTTAAGGTAACTT
>ENA-ORSA01000433-ORSA01000433.1-human-gut-metagenome-genome-assembly--contig:-NODE-433-length-46591-cov-3.680634_pt1 | contig 46591 bp, 46 predicted proteins | sample MGYA00242179_ERZ509142 | MGnify/ENA primary metagenome ERZ509142 (study PRJEB26280, sample SAMEA2338659) | human gut metagenome | biome: human gut; feature: human-associated habitat; material: faeces... | reverse complement strand
ATTGAACTGGCGGGCCCCATCGCGGCGCCGAGCGCAAACAAAAGCGGCCGGCCGAGCCCGGTGACGGCGACGCATGTATATGAAGATATGCAGGGGCGCATTCCGATGATTATAGACGGCGGGCCGTGCCGTGTGGGGGTAGAATCCACAGTGGTAGATGCAACGGGCGATGTGCCGGTTATTTTGCGGCCGGGGCATATTACGCGCGAGCAGATTGCGTCGCTTTTGGGAAAATGCGAAGTGGCCGGCGGCGTATTGAATCCGGTGACGGGCGAAAAGGCCGCTTCGCCCGGCATGCTGCACAGGCACTATGCGCCCAAAGGGCAAACGGTGCTGGTAGAAATGGGACCGCAGATGACGGCGTTGGCCAAAAAATTATACGATGAAGCGGAAAAGGCGGGGAAAAAAGCGGTGATCATCGGCCGTGCCCAACACAGGGACATATACGGAACGCGGCGCTTTTATGCCTGCGATGAGCAGGGCAATTTGAACCACGGCTTGTTTGCCGCCCTGCGCAGAGCGGATGAAGAGAAAATGGAATATGTGGTTCTGGAAGGCGCGGGCTATGACGGGGAAAATCTGGCGTATATGAACCGTGCGCTGCGGGCGGCCGGATTTCACAGCGTGGGCGGCGAAAAATAAAAGGTGGACAAAATCCGCCTTTTCTCTTGCATGGGCAGTCCACAAAAGACTATAATAAAACCAAATGAATTCGTAAAACCGGGAGAGGAAGGAACAAGCGATGATAGCGATTGGTTCGGATCATGCGGGCGTAAAACAGAAAAAAGAACTGATAGAGTTTTTGGAGGCCAAAGGAGAAGAGGTTTGCGATCTTGGCTGTTTTTCGGAAGAATCCGTGGATTATCCCATGTTTGCCGAAGCGGTATGTGAAAAGGTGCAAAATGGGCAGGCAGACTGGGGTATCTTGATTTGCGGCACGGGCATTGGCATGTCTTTGGCGGCCAACAAATGCCAGGGCATCAGAGCGGCGCTTTTGAGCGATGTATTCAGCGCCAAAATGGCCAAAGAACACAACAACGCCAATGTGGTGTGCTTGGGTGCCCGCGTGTTGAAAACCGAACAGATGAAAGAATTTTTGGATGCGTTTATGGCCGGCCAATTCCAGGGCGGCAACCATGCCCGCCGGATAGAACAGGTGATGGCGCTGGAAGGCAACGGAGAAAGAACCAACTGCAAACTGGGCAAGGTAACGGAAATTAAGCATCCGCTGATTCAGCATAAGGTTTCCATTTTGCGGGATAAGAAAACGAGCTTAAAAGAATTCCGCGAATTGACGGAAGAAATTTCCATGCTGATGGGGTATGAAGTAACGCGTGATTTGCAGCTGACGGAAGTGGAAATCGAAACGCCGATCTGCATGGCAAAAACCAAAGTGATCGCGGGCAAAAAGCTGGGTATTGTGCCGATCTTGCGCGCGGGTTTGGGTATGGTGGAAGGCATGCTTCGCCTGGTGCCGGCAGCGCGCGTGGGCCATATCGGCGTGTATCGCGATCCGGAAACGTTAAAACCGGTGGAATATTACTGCAAGTTGCCCTCCGATGTGGCAGAGCGTGATTTGATTGTCATCGATCCGATGCTGGCAACGGGCGGCAGCGCCATTGCGGCGATTGAATTTATCAAACAGCGCGGCGGAAAGAATATTCGCTTGGTAAACATGATTGCGGCGCCGGAAGGCATTAAAGCGGTGCAGCAGGCGCATCCGGATGTGGATATCTATGTGGCGGCGATTGACCAGAAACTCAACGAGCACGGCTATATTGTGCCGGGCCTGGGCGATGCAGGCGATCGTCTGTTTGGCACAAAATAAGAAAAAAGACCGCCGCAAGGCGGTTTTTTTGTGCAAAAAATGTCTAAAGCAAAGGGAGAAAGCTTTTTTTGCCGGAAGTCTTTACAAGAGAACGGAAAAACGTGGATTTCTTTACAGAAAACGGAGACTCGCGGTAAAATAGAACCATCAAGCAGACGGGGAGAAAAATACGAGATGGCAGACCAATACAGGCGGTTTAAACAGGAATATCGCCGGCTATACAAACAGCTGAAACCGAAAAACGCATCGCTGATGCAGACGATGGCGGAGTATCTTTCGGAATCGGACTTAAAAGAAGAGGAACGGATGGAAATCCAATGTAAGCTGGCAAAGAAACTATACGAGGCGCAAGCAAAGGGGCAAACGGCAGAGCAGGCGCTGGGACGTGATTTCCAAGGCGTTTGCGATATGTATATACAGCTGGGCCGAAAGAAAAGCACGGCGGAAAAGCAATGGGAAAAGATACAGGGCTGTTTGATCGGCCTAATGGCGCTGGTGATGTTGGAACTGTTTTTCACGGGCACATGGCGCGGGCTGTTGGATTTTTCCGTAAAAACGCCCATCACTCAGGGGTTTGTGCTTTCCACGATTTTAATTATGGGATTTGCCTGGGGGCTAATGAAAATCCTGAACAAAAAAACAACAGGATTTTCCGGGAAAAAGCAAGCGTGGCGTAATGTAGGCATGGTGGCGGGCTGCACGGTGCTGTGGGCTTTGATCGTGTTGGTAAAATGGCTGTTAAAACAGCGCGTATTGTGCTGGGTAAACGCGTGGATTCCCATCGCGGCTGTGGTTGTTTTGTGGGGGATTGCCGCGGTTGTCAAAAGGATTTCGTAATAAAAAAGAAAAGCAAGCGAATTTCGCTTGCTTTTTATGATTTTCTCACAATCAGTATTTAATATCCACCGGCGAAAGGTTGGGCGCGGTCAGCGATAAGCTGCCGGCCGTAGCGGCGGCTTCGGAAACTTCAAACACAAGGGTGTATTCTACGGATTTTCCGCTGGGCTTGCCCTGCACGGCAACAGCCATACAATTGTATTCGGCGCCGGCCACGGAGATTTTGGCAACGCTGGCACCGTCATCCGAACAGAAATAGCTTTTGTATTTGTCTTCCTGGATGGCGTCGTTTGGTTTCATGGCGACGATGCAAAGCTTTTGCCCGCTGTCGGCTTGCAAAGTATCGTAAGAATCCACAAAGGAAACATCTACCACGGCAAAGGAGCCGATCTCGGTGGGGAGCTGCGCTTTGGCGCCGCAGCCGGAAAGCATGGCAACAGCCAATACGGCGATGGACATGATCTGTACAAATCTTTTTTTCATGATACGGCCTACCTTTACAATACAGTGCTCTCATTATAGCAAACGCAAGACAGGGTATGCAAGGATTTTGACTTTTTCCTAAAACACACGGTATAATATTCTGCGAAAAGGGAAACCCGGAGAGAAAAGACCGTGCCAAAGCGGTTTCCCATTGACGAAACCATGGCAAAGTGATATGCTGTGGCAAACTAATTGTTTTAAAATATGTCGCGCCAGGCGGGGCAGTAGCGGCGCCCTGTACCCGAAATCCGCTATATCGGGGCTGGATTCCTCTTTTCGGCTAAGAGGCGATGACAGGCGTTATATAGGGAAGATGTTGACGGTCGGGTCCTGTGCAATGTCATCCTGTGAATCATGTCAGGCCTTGACGGGAGCAGCATTAAGCAGACCGTGGCATGTGCCGCAGGGAAACCGGGCCGGAGTCTTTTCTGTATGATAGCATCATGGTGTTCTTTTCCAACGAGAGGTGCGCGGCAGTTTTTTATAAAAAGCAAAGCGAAAGGGTATTTCGCTTTTTTCTATGCATAAATTTAAGAAAAGCAAAGTTTAAAGCTGCGGCATTGTCAATTTTCAAATAAGGTGATAGATTAGAGCTATCAAATCTTGTTTTGTAGGGGATAGAGGATGAACATCATAGTCGTAGGCTGCGGAAAAATCGGGACGACTATTCTGGCCAGCCTTGTGGCGGAAGGGCACGATATTGTAGCCATTGATGAAAACCCGGATGTATTGACGGAAATAGCAAACATATACGATGTGATGGGTGTTTGCGGCAACGGGGCCAATTGCGAAATATTGGATGAGGCGGGCGTTGATAAAGCGCAGATGTTTGTGGCGGTGACAGAATCGGACGAACTGAACATGCTGAGCTGTTTTTTGGCCAAAAAAATGGGCGCGCAGCACACCATTGCCAGAATCCGCAACCCCGAATACAACGCATATAGCCGCGGGTTTATCAAACAGCAGCTGGAGCTTTCTATGGCCATCAATCCGGAAAAGCTGGCGGCGCAGGAAATTTATAACGTGTTAAAGCTGCCGTCGGCTGCCAAGGTGGAAAACTTTTCCATGCGCAATTTGGAGATGGTGGAATTTCGTATTCGGCAAGATTCCAAGCTCGACGGGTTAAGCGTCAGCAGGATGAGGGAAAAATATAAGGCCGAATATCTGGTTTGTACCGTGCAAAGGGGGGACCAGGTCTATATTCCGGACGGCAACTTTAAGCTGAAAAGCGGCGACAAAATCGGCATTACGGCAGCACCGGTGGAGTCTCAAAAACTGTTGAAGATGCTGGGCGTGCAGCAAAAACAAGCCAAAAACGTGATGATTTTGGGCGGAAGCAGAATCGCCTATTATCTGGCGCAAAAGATGGGCAACATCGGCAGCACTGTAAAGATCATAGAAAAAGACGCGGCCCGCTGTGCACAATTGAGCAATTTATTGCCTAAGGCAACGGTGATTCACGGCGACGGCGCGCTGCAGGAGCTGCTTTTGGAAGAGGGCATTCGCTCGATGGATGCGTTTGTAGCGCTGACGGGGATGGATGAAGAGAATATTTTAATTTCCCTGTTTGCCTCCATGCAGAATGTGCCGAAAGTTATGCCGAAGATCAACCGAGATGAATTGGCGCCCATGGCGCAAAAGCTGGATTTGGAAAGCATTATTTCGCCCAGGCAGGCAACGGCCAACATTCTGGTGCGGTTTGCCAGGGCCTTGGAAAACTCTATGGGAAGCAACGTGGAAACGCTGTATAAACTGGTAGACGGAAAAGCCGAGGCGCTGGAATTCAATGTGCGCCCGGGGCTCAGGCTGCTGGATGTGCCGCTAAAAGAGCTGAAATTAAAGGAGAACGTGTTGATTGCGGGTATTATGCGTGGCAGAAAGACGATCTTGCCTTCCGGGGATGATGTGATTTTGGCGGGAGATCGCGTGATTGTATTGGCGGCAGGGCAGCGCCTGCGTGATCTAGCGGATATTCAAGCATAAGGATAGGGCGGCAAGCGATGAATCGTAGAATGGTATTCTGTATGATTGGCCAGATGGTAAAGCTGGAAGCTGTGCTGATGATTCTGCCTTTGCTGGTTTCGTTCTGGTATCATGAATCCTGCGCCCAGGCGTTTATCATGACCATGGGCCTTGCGCTGGTAATAGGCTATATGCTGACCTGGATTTGCAAGCCCAAAGACAGACTGATCTATGCCAAAGAAGGGTTTGTGATCGTGGCGCTGGCGTGGATGGCGCTTTCAGCCGTGGGAGCGTTGCCGTTTGTCATCAGCAGGGAAATTCCCTCATTTGCGGATGCGTTTTTTGAAACGGTGAGCGGGTTTACCACAACCGGGGCTTCCATTTTGACGGATGTGGAAAGCATGAGCTGCGGGCTGTTGTTTTGGCGAAGCTTTACGCATTGGATCGGCGGCATGGGCGTGCTGGTGTTTATCATGGCCATTGTGCCGAGTATTTCGGACCGCACCATTCATATCCTGCGGGCAGAGGTGCCGGGCCCCATTGTGGGGAAATTGGTGCCGAAAACCAAAGATACGGCTAAAATTTTATATTTGATCTATATCGTTATGACGATATTGGAAATGATCCTGCTGATATGCGGCGGCATGTCGCTGTTTGAAAGCGCACTGCATTCGTTTGCAACGGCGGGCACGGGCGGTTTTGGCATTATGGCAAACAGCGTAGGCGGATACAGCCCGTATTTGCAATGGGTGATTGCGATTTTCATGCTGCTGTTTGGCGTGAATTTCAATTTATATTATCTGCTGTTGATCAAAAAATTTCGTGCGGTGGTAAAAAGCGAAGAATTGTGGTGGTATATCGGCATTTCGCTGGCCTCTATTTTGATCATTACCATCAATATTTACCCTATCTATCATAATGTGGCGGATGCGCTGCGCCATTCGTCGTTTCAGGTGTCGTCTATCATCACTACGACAGGGTTTTCCACAACGGATTTCAACCTGTGGCCCAGCCTATCCAAGGGGATTTTGCTGATGTTGATGTTTGTGGGCGGCTGTGCGGGTTCCACGGCGGGCGGCTTGAAGGTTTCGAGAATTTTGCTGATGGGCAAAGCGGCGCGCAGGGAACTGACGCATATTTTGCATCCGCGGTCTGTGGCGGTGGCCCGGCTGGAAGGGAAAAAGGTGGATGAATCCACACTGAGCAGCGTGAACAACTATTTTGTTTTGTATATGGCGGGCTTTATTCTGGCGTTTTTGCTGCTGTGTTTTGAGCCGTTTGATTTTGAAACAAACTTCAGCGCCGTGGCGGCCTGTTATAACAACGTAGGCCCCGGGTTGGGCCTGGTGGGGCCGCTGAGCAGCTTTGCGGGCTATTCGGCCTTTTCAAAAATCGTGCTTTCCATTGCCATGCTTTTGGGAAGATTGGAAATTTATCCGGTGTTGTTTGCATTATCGCATTCCACATGGATGAAAAAATAAAAAAGCGCGCAAAGCCGCGCGCTTTTTATGAAGCTAAAAATAAAACTTTGAGGAGGAAAATCATGGAGCCATTGATCACGGGTATTCATCATGTTGCGCTGAAATGCAACGGCGTGGAAAATTTTCAGGAGACTGTGCGGTTTTATCGCGATATTTTGCAAATTAAGCTTGTAAGAACCTGGGGAGAAGGAAAAGGCAGCGGCGCAATGCTGGATACCGGAAACGGGATCATCGAAGTGTTTGCAAGCGGGGAGGACAGGCGCGAGGAAGGCGCGGTACGCCATTTTGCCCTTGCCACGCAAGATGTGGACGGCTGTGTAAAGGCCGTAAAGGAAGCGGGGTATGAGGTGTTTGTGGAGCCTAAAGAGATCGTGATTCCGTCCGAGCCGCCGTATCCTGCCAGAATTGCCTTTTGTTTTGGGCCGGTAGGGGAACAGATTGAGTTTTTCCATGTGAAGTGAATGACAAAGTGCCCCATAAGAGATTCCTTAGGGGCACTTTTCAAATCAAGAACAATAATGGTTAATGAAAAATTAACTATTTATTAACAAATTGTATTGGGTTGCTTGATATACTATAATAGAAAAAACAAAACGTTGGGCGGAGAGCCGTTTGGAAAGAGAAAAGAAAGAAAAGAGAAAATATTTTTTGCCATTATGGAAACGAATGAAGCCGGCACAATGGATTGTGCTGGGCTTTTTTGGCGTGATTTTCGTGGGCGGATTGCTTTTGTCTTTGCCGATTTGTTCTGCAACAGGGCAGAGTGTCGGCCTGTTAAACGGAATGTTTACCGCCACAACCTCCGTATGCGTTACGGGATTGATTGTGGTGGATACGGGCCTGGCGTTTTCCCATGTGGGGCATTTTCTTATTTTATGCCTGATTCAGCTGGGCGGCCTTGGGTTTATGACCATCGCTACCGTATTGTTTCGAATGATGAGAAAGCGGATCACGCTCAAACAACGCATGTTAATTCAGGAATCTATGAACCAGGATTCGCTGGCGGGGATGGTGCGGCTGATCCGCAATGTGGTATCCATCACAATTTTGATTGAAACGACCGGCGCGGTGCTGCTTGCTTTTTCCTTTGTGCCGAAATTTGGCTTGAAAACCGGAGTGTTTTACAGCGTATTTATCGCGATTTCGGCCTTTTGCAATGCGGGATTGGATCCGCTCGGCCAATTTCAGTCGCTCACAGCATATACCGGCGATGTGGGGCTGAATTTAACCGTAATGATGTTGATTATTCTGGGTGGCCTCGGGTTTACGGTGATTTATGATGTATGGAAAGAACACAGGTGGAAAAAGTTTTCGTTGCATACAAAATTGGCGCTGAGTATGACGGCGGTGCTGGTTATAGCGGGGACTGTGCTGTTTACACTGATGGAATGGAACAACCCTGCGACGATGGGGCCGCTGCCTGCGGGGGAAAAGGTGCTGGCGGGCGCGTTTCAAAGCGTGACGACCCGCACGGCCGGGTTTAACAGCATAGACCAGGGCGCCATGACAAACGGAAGCTTTTTGCTGACGCTGATTTTGATGTTTATCGGGGCGGCGCCGGGATCCACCGGCGGCGGCATCAAGGTGACGACGTTTTTTGTGCTGCTGTTGACAACGTATTCCATTGTGTGCGGCCGGCAGGAGGCCGTGATAGGAAAGCGGAGCCTGGGGAAGGATTTAATCCGAAGGGCGGCGGCGATTGCGGTTCTTGCAATGATGCTGGTGCTTTTGTCCACGCTGTTGATTTGCGTAATAGAAACAAACAATCCGCAGGTGACCTTGGAAACGGCGCTGTATGAATGCATTTCCGCACTGGCCACGGTGGGCCTCAGTTGCGGGCTTACGCCGAATTTGTCTTCGAGCAGCAAATTAATTTTGATGTTTTTGATGTTCTGCGGTAGGGTAGGGCCGTTGACGATTACCACTGCGCTGGCAAACGGGCAGAAAAAGAGCGCGATTCGATATCCGGAAAGCCGTATTATGATAGGGTAAGGAGAAAATAAGATGAAACAAATTGCAATTTTGGGGCTGGGCCGGTTTGGCAGAGCACTGGCCGGCACGCTGATGGAAATGGGGCACGATGTGCTGGGCGTGGACGCCAATGAAACGGTGGTAGAGCAGATGGCATCTTTGCTGACAAACTGTGTGCAGGCGGATGTGATGGATGAGCAGGCGCTGCGCTCGCTGGGCATGAACGATTTTGATATTGTGGTGGTGGCCATAGGAAACAGCGATGTGCAGGCTAGCATCTTTACGACGTTGACATTGAAGGAGATGGGCGTGAAGCATGTGGTGTGCAAAGTGGGCAGCGACAAGCAAGCCAGAATTTTGTTGAAAATCGGAGCGGACCGCGTGGTCTATCCAGAGCGGGACATGGGAAAACGATTTGCGCACAGCCTTGTACAGTCCGATGTGTTGGAATTTATCACCCTATCCGAAGAATACAGCATGATGGAGATCAACACCCCGCAATCCCTTTGGGGGGAATCCATCCGAGAAAGCGATGTGCGCGGAAGGTATAAGATCAATATTGTGGCGCTGAGAAGAGATGGAAAGATTATGGTAAATCCTTTGCCGGAAGAAGTGCTGCAAAAAGGGGATACGCTGCTGGCGATCGGGGAGACAAAGGCGCTGGCAAAGCTGCACGATTAAAAAAACACAAAGGCGGAAACATAGGAATGGGGCAAATGGAGTTTGCCGGCGTCCCAATGGCAAAAACGGGAAAACCGTTTTGCCGGGGAGCATTCCTTTCGCTTCCGCCTTTTTTCACGGATCAACTTTGTATGAGAATGTTTGTGCGCCGCTTTGGGGTGAAAACAGGGATGTGCCATAAACAGAAATATGGTCCTGGATTCTATGCGGAGCCATGGTGCATGGCGGTTGTGAATTTGAAACCAACGCAATTTTACGGCCCGGTGTTTGGGCTTTGCCATGCAGCTCGTTCTCAGCTGTCCGTGGTTTTAGTATGGGCAAAAGGGAAACAAATACGCTGGGAAAAACCGGGAATTTTCAAAAGAAAGGAGAAATAAATTTCTCTTGTATTTTGAGCAAAATATGATATAATAGTCCGCGGACAAACTTTTTGATATAATTTGAGAAAAGGACCATGGAGAGGTGTCTGAGTGGTCTAAGGTGCTCGCCTGGAAAGCGGGTGTACGTGAATAGCGTACCGGGGGTTCGAATCCCCCCCTCTCCGCCAGAAAAAATACCGTAATTCGAATAGAATTACGGTATTTTTTTATCTCCAAAGAGCTATAAAGGTAAATATCAAGGGCCCTTGACATTTTCTAAAAGAACTGCTAATATACAATCATGAGAGAAGAACAAAAGAACAGAAACCCAAAGCCGATTTCGCATGAAGTGATTCACCAGCTTCGCTTTTGCGGCCATTTTTTGTATTTCAGAATGGGCGATAGAGAAGGAAAACGAAGAATTTTGGTGGCGTTGTTGGACCATAAAGAGCTTTTGCAGCGGGAATTGCAGGATGTTTTACATATTAAGTCCGGCTCGCTGAGCGAGTGCATTATCAAGATGGAAGCGGACGGCCTATTGAAAAAGGAAAAGAGCGAAAAGGACGGGCGCTGCCTGGTGCTCAAATTGACGCAAAAGGGAAAGCTGTGCGCAGAGCAATTGAAACAGGAATACGATACGCGGGCCAGAGAAATGCTGTCCTGTTTAACGGAAGAGCAATGCAAACAGCTGCATGATTTATTGGAACCCGTTACCGGCCATTGGAAGGCGCTGGAACAGCGCTGGGATGGCGAAACGGAAAGAAAGCATGCCAAGCAGGGGCATAAAAATTAAAAAACGACAAGTGGTGCTTTGAAAAAAGGGTGCTGCTTTTTTATTACAGAAAGGATGGGATGGAATGATAAAAGAATTGGCAAAGAGCATACGGGAATATAAAAAGGCTTCTATCGCTACGCCGATTTTGGTTTCGATGGAGGTGGTGATGGAATGTACCATTCCGTTTATCATCGCGCAATTGGTAAACCAGATCAAGGCGGGGTGCAGCGTGGATATCATTGTGAAATACGGCCTGATTTTGATCTTGATGGCGGGGCTGTCTTTGATGTTTGGCACATGGGCGGGGAGCACCTGCGCTACGGCGTCTTGCGGGCTGGCCAAAAACCTGCGGCATGATTTGTTTTACAGCATTCAAAAGTTTTCCTTTGAAAATATAGACAAGTTTTTGTCCTCCTCGCTGGTGACAAGAATGACGACGGACATTACCAATGTGCAAAACGCATACATGATGATCATCCGCACAGCCATTCGCGCGCCGCTGATGCTGGTGTTTGCGTTTGTGATGGCGTTTGTGATGGGGGGGAAAATGGCCTGGATTTTTCTGATCGTGGTTCCGGTTTTGGGCACAGGGCTGGGGATGGTAATCTATAAAACCATGCCGCTTTTCAAAAAGGTATTCAAAAAATACGATCGGCTGAACAGCTCTATCCAGGAAAACGTGAAAGCGATGCGCGTGGTGAAATCCTTTGTAAGAGAGGGCTACGAACAGGAAAAATTTGACACGGCGGCAGAGGATGTGTGTGCGGATTTTACAAAGGCAGAGCGCATTTTGGCCTTTAACGGCCCGCTGATGCAGTTTTGTATCTATGCGGTGATGGTGTTTGTGTTGTCCTTTGGGTCTTACACCATCATTTCTTCCAAAGGATTGCAGCTGGATATCGGGCAGTTTTCTTCTTTACTGACGTATAGCTTTATGATGCTGAACAGCCTGATGATGCTGTCTATGGTGTTTGTGATGATTATCATGGCGGGCGAATCGGGAAAGAGAATTGTGGAAGTGCTGCAAGAACAGAGCACGTTGGAAAACCCGAAACAGCCGCTGTATGAAGTGGCGGACGGCTCTGTTGATTTTGAGCAGGTGAATTTCAAATATGCGGCCAACGCGGAACGGATGGCGTTGTCTAAGATCGATTTGCACATTCGTTCCGGAGAAACAATTGGGATTATCGGCGGTACGGGCTCGTCCAAATCCTCCTTGGTGCAGCTGATTCCCCGCTTGTATGACGCAACGGAAGGCGTTGTAAAGGTGGGCGGCGCGGATGTAAAACAATATGATTTGGATACGCTGCGAAACCAGGTGGCGGTTGTGCTGCAGAAAAACGTGCTGTTTTCCGGCACGGTAAAGGGAAACCTGCGCTGGGGCAGTCCAGAGGCCACGGAGGAAGAGCTAAAGCACGCTTGTGAATTGGCCTGCGCGGATGAATTTATTTCGCAATGGCCGGATGGATACGACACTTACATCGAGCAGGGCGGCGCCAACGTATCCGGCGGGCAAAAGCAGCGGCTCTGCATTGCAAGGGCGCTGTTGAAAAAACCGAAAATCCTGATTTTGGATGATTCCACAAGCGCGGTGGATATGAAAACGGATGCGAAGATTCGCGATGCGATGAAACATTATATTCCGCAGACCACAAAAATCATCATAGCGCAGCGGACGGCCTCTGTGGAAGACGCGGACAGGATTGTGGTAATGGAAAATGGCACGATCAGCGCCGTGGGTACACACGAGCAGCTGTTAAAGGAAAACGAAATCTATCGGGAAATTTATACTTCGCAAAGCAAGGCAGGTGAAACGGATGAAGCGTAAACAGGTGAAAAAAGGCACGATCAAAAGATTGTTTAAGACAATACGGGGCTTTTACCCGGTGATGCTGCCGGTGGTGATGGTTTGTATTGTTTTCAGTGCGGCGGTCAGCTCCATTCCGGCGATTTTTATGCAAAACGTAATTGCGCTGGTGGAAAACAGCTGGCAAAGCGGCGTATGGAGCGATGTGGGGCCGAAAATATTAAAACTGGTAAGCCTTTTGGCCGGGTTTTATGTGCTGGCGTTGATTTCTTCGATTACCTACAATCAGCTGATGGCGGTAATGACGCAGGGCACATTGAAAAAGCTTAGGGAAAAGATGTTTAACGGAATGCAGTGGCTGCCGATTCAGTATTTTGATACCAACAACCATGGTGATATCATGAGCTACTATACAAACGACATTGATACGCTGCGACAGATGATTTCGCAAAGCTTTCCGCAGCTGATGATTACGGCGGTGACGATTCTCAGTATTTTTTGCATCATGATCTATTACAGCCTATGGATGACGCTGGTGGTGCTGTCCGGTGTGGCGGTGATTTATTTGATTACCAAAAAAGTGGGCGGCGGTTCCGCCAAATACTTTTTCAGGCAACAGGAAGCACTGGGCAAAGTGGAAGGCTTTGCCGAAGAGATGATGAACGGGCAAAAGGTAATCAAAGTGTTTTGTCATGAGCGAGCAAGCGAAACAGCGTTTGATGCGCTGAACCAAACCCTGTTTGAACAGGCGGAGCGCGCCAACCGCTATGCCAACATTCTGGGGCCGATTTTGAACAACATCGGCAACGTGCTGTATGTCTTGGTGGCGCTGGCCGGCGGCATTTTGCTGGTAACGGGCGCAGGGAATTGCAGCCTGTCCGGCTTGCCGCTGACGATTAGCATTACGGTGCCGTTTTTGAATATGACCAAACAGTTTGTGGGAAATATTGGCCAGGTTTCTCATCAGATCAACGCAGTGGTGATGGGCCTGGCCGGCGCGCAGCGCATTTTCAACCTGATGGATCAACAGCCCGAACAGGACGAAGGAAAAATTACGCTGGTGAATGTGCAGGAAGAGGATGGCGTTTTAAAAGAGTGCGTGCAGCGCACGGGCGTATGGGCCTGGAAGCAGAGCGGAGAAAACGGGCAGGCACCCAAATATACAAAGCTGACCGGAGACGTGCGGCTGTATGATGTGGATTTTGAATATGAAAAAGGGAAGCCGGTTTTGCACGATCTTTCGCTCTATGCCAAACCCGGCCAAAAGGTGGCGTTTGTGGGGGCCACGGGCGCCGGGAAGACCACCATCACCAACTTGCTGAATCGGTTTTATGATATTTCGGAAGGGCAAATCCGCTATGACGGCATCGACATCAGCGATATTAAAAAGGGTGATTTGCGCCGGGCGCTGGGCATGGTATTACAGGATACCAATTTGTTTACCGGCACGGTGATGGAAAACATCCGTTACGGAAAACTGGACGCAACGGACGGGGAATGTATGGCGGCGGCCAAGTTGGCCGGGGCGGATGATTTTATCCGCCGCCTGCCGGAAGGATACCGGACCGTGATTTCCGGCAACGGCGCAAACCTTTCCCAGGGGCAGCGCCAGCTTCTGTCCATTGCCCGCGCGGCAGTGGCGGATCCGCCGGTGATGATTTTGGACGAGGCAACCTCCTCCATCGACACCAGAACGGAAGCGATTGTGCAAAAGGGTATGGATGCGTTGATGGTGGGAAGAACGGTGTTTGTCATTGCCCATCGGCTTTCTACGGTGAAAAATTCGGACGTGATTTTGGTGATGGATCGCGGGCAGATCATCGAACGCGGCAACCATGAGGACCTGCTGGCACAAAAAGGACAATACTATCAGCTGTATACAGGTGTTTTTGAACTGGAATAAAAAAGAGGCTTGGCGCAGACAGTAAAACAGGGTATAATGTGCCGGGCGACAGGCCGGAAAAGAGGCGGAGCATGGTACTGGCAGTGGAAATCGGAAACAGTCATATCAGTATAGGCGGGTTTAACGGGGACGAGTGTGTTTTTGTCGCCCCGATTGCAACGGATATGCGAAGAACCGGTGTGCAAACTGCCATGGAGTTAAAAGGGTTGTTTGATTTGTTTGGCGTAAGCGCGGCGCAATGCAGCCACGCGATCGTAGGTTCTGTGGTGCCGACGGTGACAAACGCGGTGATGCAGGGCTTGGCGCTATTGGGAATCAAACAAAGGATGCTTTTGTCCTCCGGGGTAAAAACAGGGGTAAACATCAAAACCGAACAGCCGCGGCAGCTGGGAAGCGATCTGGCGGCAAACGCTGCCTGGGCGCTGGGCCATATGCCGCTGCCCTGTGTGGTGGTGGATCTGGGCACGGCGACGACCTTTACCGTGCTGGATGAAACGGGCGCGCTGGTAGGCACGGCCATTTGTGCGGGGGTGCAGATTTCTTTAGAGGCGCTCAAGGACAAAACAGCGCAGCTGAGCGATGTAATTTTGCAGGCCCCCAAGCACGGGGTGCTGGGCCGCAATACCGCAGAGGCCATCCGGGCAGGCTCCATTTACGGCACGGCGGCTTTGGTGGAGGGCATGATAGACCGTTATGCCCATGCGCTTGGGGAAAAACCGAATGTGGTGTTAACCGGCGGCGCGGCGGACACGATTGCACCGTATATCACGGGCAAAATCGTGCTGGAACCGCATGTGACGCTAAAAGGGTTATACAGCATCTGGCAAAAAAACCAACAGGCCTGAACCAAAAATTTGCGCCGCACCGTTTGGGCGGCAGCAGGAGGAAAACAATGCAACAAAGAACAAAGACGATGAACAGCAAGACCTTAACGCAAATGGCGCTGCTGACGGCCATTATTCTCCTGATGGCCTTTACGCCGATCGGCTATCTGCGCGTAGGTGTAGGGGTGGAAATTACATTCATCATGATTCCCGTAGTGGTGGGAGCCATTCTTATTGGACCCGGGGCCGGCGCCGTGCTGGGCGGTATGTTTGGACTTACCAGCTTTATTCAATGCTTTGGCATGAGCGGCCTAGGCGCGATGCTGCTGCAGGTCAGCTGGTTTAGAACGATGATCCTGTGCTTTGTGCCCCGCATTTTGATGGGCTGGCTGAGCGGCGTGATTTTCAAAGCGCTGTATAAGATAGACAAGACAAAGCTGGTTTCCTTTGCCGTGGGCAGCGCAAGCGGCGCGATCTTGAACACCATCTTTTTTGTAAGCGCTTTCGGGTTGTTGTTTTACAATACGGCGCTGGGTATGGCGGCGGATGGCGGCGTTTCCGTTATGGGCTTTTTATTGTCGTTTGTTACCCTGAACAGCGTATTGGAATGCGCGGCCTGCCTTGTTTTGGGCACGGCGATTACCAAAGCACTGTATAAGAACTTTGGCAAAAAAGAATAACAGGGAAAAATAAAAACCGGGCGATTGTGCCCGGTTTTTTATTTTGCGAAAAAAGATCAACAGCCGGTATATCGATACCAGGAAACCCCTTTATAGCGGAGCACAAACAGGATGCTGCGCACCAGCCAATCGATATACATGGAAATCCAGACTCCGAAAACACCCAACCCCATGTTTTTTGCCAACAGGAAGCTGAACCCGATGCGGAAAATCCACATGGACAGAATGGAAACCACCATGCTGAATTTCACATCGTTGGCGGCGCGCAGGGTGTTTGGAAGGGAAAAGGCCGGCGCCCAGATGACAATGGCGGCAGCGGCGTAGGAGAAGATGATCTGCGTGGTCATACTGGCGGTAATATCGGACAGATGATACAGAGAAAGCACCGCGGGCAGCCCCAAAATGATGAGGGCGTTGGTGAGCAGCAGAGCCAGGTAAGTAATTTTAATCAGCTTTCGCGTATAATACCGGGCCTGTTTATAATCGCCGGCGCCGATGCAGCGGGAGACCACAGTGATGATGGCAAAGCCGATGGCCATACCGGGCAGGGTCATAAAGGTGGCCAGGGTATTGCTTACGGCATTGGCGGCAATGGCGGCCGTGCCAAAGCCGGAAACAAGGGAAAGCAAAAGGATTTTGCCAAGCTGGAACATGCTGTTTTCCAGTCCGTTGGGCACGCCGATATATAAAATGCGTTTGATGAGCGTGGCGTCAAATTTCAAAGAGAACGGCCGCTTTAGATGGACCAGCTGTTTGGGGTTTAGCAAAAGCACGATCATCACAACGGCGGCCACAATGCGCGAAACCAACGTAGGGATGGCGGCGCCGGCAACGCCCATATGCAAGCCATAGATCATAATGGCATTGCCGGTGATGTTAATGGCGTTCATCAACAGCGAAGTATACATGGAGATGCGGGAATTGCCCATCGTGCGAAACAACGCGGCCCCACCGTTATAAAGCGCGATAAACGGAATGGAGAGGGAAACGATATCCAGATATGTGCTGCTGTACGCCATTACCTCGGCGGTAATTTTTCCGAAAACCTGATGGAGGATAAACCCGCGCAAAAGATAGACAAGCCCCATGACCGCAATGGACAATACGCTGATAAACAAAATGAGCTGGTTGGCGGATTGGCACGCGCGGTCCTCGTCTTTTGCGCCCAAAAACTGGCCGGCCACCACGGCGCCGCCGGTGGCGATGGCGGCGAAAATCTGGATGATGAGGATCATGATGGAATCCACCAGCGATACGGCGGACACGGCGGATTCGCCAACGCTGGCGATCATAACGGTATCCATCATGCCGACGGTCACGGTTAAAAGCTGTTCGATGATGAGCGGCCAAATCAGTTTTTTCAAATCTTTGTTGCTAAACAACAGGGCCTTTTTTTCTTGCATTTCCATAAATAAATTGATACTCCTTTACCCGGATGCAGAGATAAGATTTTATAAAAACAGAAAACGGTAACCATCATTTTAGCATGAGAAAACAAAACTGTATATAAGGTGAGGCGGCAAAAAAGACGGACAAAAGGCTGAAAGAAAGAGAAAAATAATAAAAATTGATTTATAAATCAATATATTTAATATAAAAATTGATTTTTTTAATATTTAGTATTGATTTTTATAAAAATAGTGATATATTAAAGGCAAGAAAGGGGAATGACGGATGAAATATCATATGCCTACCAAATGCCCGGTATGCGGAGAGACGATGGAAGTGACAAGGCTGCACTGCAACCATTGCGAAACGGAATTGACGGGCAATTTTGCCCCGTGCAAATTTTGCATGCTGGAGGAAAAGCATCGGCAGTTTATAGAGGTGTTTCTCCGGTGCAGAGGTTCCATCAAAGAGGTGGAGCGTGTGATGGGCATCAGCTATCCCACGGTGCGCAATATGATGGACCAGGCGCTGGCGGCTTTGGGACTGGATGAAAAGCCGGAAACACAAAAGCAAAACCAGGACCGGGCCCGGCAAGAGGTTTTAAGCCGTTTGGCAGAGGGAGAGATCGACGCCGATACGGCTATTGGGCTATTAAACGAACTGAAAGGAGCGGAAAAATAAAATGAAAGAAGAACGCAAAAAGGTATTGGACATGCTGGAACAGGGGAAGGTTTCCCCGGAAGAGGCGGCAAAGCTGTTGGATTGCTTGGAGGAAAATGAAGAAAAACAAAGCGTGCGGGCGCAGGCCGACGCTGTGCGCATGAAAGGGAAAAAGCTGCGGGTTGAAGTGAACGGCTTTGTAGAAGGCGGCAAAAAGATCAATGTGAATGTGAGCGTGCCGTTGGTGTTGGCGCGCTATGCGGATAACATTTTGAACAACTGCGTGCCGAAAGAAGTGAATGAAGAACTGAAAGGAAAAGGCATAGACCTGAGCGCATTGAATATCGGCCAGGTTGTGGATATGTTTGAATCGCTGGAGGAAGATATTGTCAATGTGGATATGGATCAGGACGGCAACGATTTGAAGGTGAGGGTGTATGTGGATTGACCGCTGTTGGGCGCTGAAATGCAAGGTGCGGCTCCGCGGCGCAAAGAGATTGCGAATCGGGTTTTCCGTGGCGCTGCATGTGCTGTATCAATGGACGCTTTCACTGGAAGCCGCCCTTTACCTGGTGGGAAAACGCAACAGGCAGAAAGCGCAGCTGATGCTGCAAACGATCCAAACCCTGCTTTTGACCTGGATGCAAAGCGAACCGCAAAGCTTTGTGCAGGCGCAAATCGAAGAGGAAAAACAGAAAGTGTATGTGGAGATAAAAACCATCGGACGGAAAGGGGGAGACGGCAGATGACCGCACTTTGGACACGGTATTTTGGCATTGCCTTTGTATTGTTTGGCACATCATTGGTATGTCCGCCGTTATGTACCCCGGTTGGTGCGCTATGCGCCGGGCTGCTGCTGACGGTGTTTTATGTGCTGCTGCGGCCGGTGATGCAGACGATAATTCTTCCGATCAACGCGCTTGTATGGGGTCTGTTAACGCCGCTGACGGATGCGCTGCTTGTGTGGTGGGCCTCGGCCTGGATGCCGGGCTTTTCGGTGGGCTATTGGCAAAGCGTGTGTATTGCCATTTGCATAAGCTTGGCGTATTATCCTTATTCCCTGTACAAAAAACGGCAATGTATCTCTTGAATTTTAAAGAAAAATGCCCAAATAGGGCGTTTTTTGCTGATTGAATGAGATAATTAAAAATAACAGGGAAATATATGGAAATTTATTGGATTCTGAAAGATTTTAGAATAAAAAGAGAGGTGGATTATTTGCTAAGATAGAAAAGGAATAGTTGGGTAGCAAAAGAAAGGTAGAAAAAGATGGCAAACAGACGCAGACGCAGAAGAAGGCGGAGAGCGGAAACCAGGAAAAAGATGATCATAGGCGCCATGGCATTGATGGCGGTTTTGGGCGGTGTATTATGGCTGACAAGCGGTTCGCAAAGCAAAAGCGTGGCGGGCAAGGAAAACAAAAACGTTGCGCAGCCCACCTGGATTGATGAGCAGCTGATACAAACCAACGGCAGCGCACGGCGGGGGAAAAAGCTGGAAGAAGTGAAAAACATTGTGATTCACTATGTGGCAAATCCGGGAACGACGGCCAAACAAAATCGGGATTATTTTAATAATGACGATACAAAGGTAAGTTCGCATTTTGTTGTGGGGCTGGAGGGCGAAGTGATCCAGTGCATTCCGTTGGATGAAATATCCTCCGCCACAAACGACCGCAATGTGGACACCGTTTCAATAGAAGTATGCCATCCGGATGAATCCGGGAAATTTGCGGATGCAACGTATGAATCGGTGGTTAAACTGACGGCCTGGCTGTGTAAAAAATACAATTTGACGCAAAATGATGTGATTCGCCATTATGATGTAACGGGAAAGGATTGCCCGAAATATTATGTGGAGCACCCGGCCGCCTGGAAACAATTGCGAGAAGACATTGAAAAAGAAATCTGAAAATAAAAAGCCTGCCAATCCGGCGGGCTTTTTTGCTGTATATAAAATTTATGCGCTGCGCTTTCGGAAAAAGGCATAGAGGGAAAACACCAAAAACAAAACAAGATTGACAAGCACAACGCTGGCGCCGGTGGGCAGGGCAAACATAAAGGAAAAGAGCAGGCCGAAAACAAAGCAAAGCACCGAAACAAGCGCTGCGCTGATGACAACGCCGCGAAAGCTGTGGAAAACGCGCATGGACGTCATGGCGGGGAAGATGATGAGGCTGGAAATCAAAAGCGTGCCCATGATGCGCATGCCGATGACGATGGTAATGGCGGTTAAAGCGGCAATGAGCATGGTGTACAATTCACTTTTCAGGCCGGTTGCTTTGGCGAACACTTCGTCAAACGTAACGGCAAAGATTTTTTGATAGAAAAAGACAAACAGAATGAGCACAACCGCCGAAAGGCAAAGCGCAAGCGTAACATCCGTGCGGCTCATGGCCAACACGCTGCCAAACATATAGTTATAAAGATCTGTGCCGATGCCGCCGGCCAGGGAAGTGGCGATGATGCCGATGGCCAGTGATGAGGAGGAAACGAGCGCGATGGCCGCATCGGAAGAAACGCGGCCATGTGCATTTAAGCGAAGCAGAAGAAACGCAGACAGCAGCACAACCGGCAAAGCTACGCCCATGGGGGCCCAATTCAGCGCCGTGGCCACGGAAAGCGCGCCAAACCCTACATGGGAAAGACCGTCGCCGATCATGGAATAGCGCTTTAGCACCAGGCTTACGCCCAAAAGTGCGGCGCAAAGGGACACAAGCGTGCCGGCAATCAAAGCGCGGATCATAAAAGAATAGGAAAAGAGCGTGGACAATATCTCAATCATGGGGAACCTCTTTTAAAAACGATTGGCAAAGCGATGTTTTGCAATACGCTTGCGTGGTGCCGAAAAACAACGGCTTTGTATGCATATGCAAAATATGTTTTGCCTGGCTGAGCGTGGCCGGTATATCATGGGAAACCATCACAATGCTAAGCCCGTTTTGGCATAGGTTTGCCAAAAGCGCATACAGCTCTGCGGTGGATTGCGCATCCAAGGCAGTGGTGGGCTCGTCCAGACACAACAGCCAGTCCGTGGCGCACAGGGCGCGGGCCAATAAGACGCGCTGCTGCTGGCCGCCGGACAGATGCTGATAGCTGACATTTTTCAGCGAAAGCATATCCACCTGGGATAGGGCGTCTTGGGCGCGCTGTTTATCGGCCGAGGTGTAAAACGGCCGCCATTTGCGCCGCGGCAAGCAGCCGGACAAAACGATTTCCCAAACCGTGGCGGGAAAATTCTTTTGTATGTTGCTTTGCTGAGGCACATAGCCGATACCGCGGCGGGAGCGGGAATCGGGGAAAAGAATCTGCCCGCCGGAAAGCGGAAGCAGCCCCAACATGGCCTTGAGAAGCGTGCTTTTGCCGGAGCCGTTTTCCCCTACAATGCAGAGAAAATCGCCGGGCTCCACGGAAAAGGTGGCGTTTTGCACAGCGGGGTGACGATCATATTGAACGGAGACATTTTCACATAAAATTTGCGGTGTCATTCCAGTCCTTCTTTCAAATTTTCAACGTTTTGATACATAAGAGAGAGATAGGTGGCGCCTTGCTGAAATTCTTCCCGGGAAATGTTATGACAGGAATGAAACAGCAGTAGCTTGGCGCCGGTTTCTTCACAGATGGTTTGCGCGATGCGGGTATCGCTGAGTTCCGTGGTGTAAACAACGGGAATCTTTTCCTTTTTTATGTGCTCGATCAGCGAGACCAACGTGCGAACGCTGGGCTCGGATTCGCCGGAGCAGGAATCAAACGCGGCCTGATAGGACAGGCCGTATTGACTGGTGAAATAATATAAGGAAGAAGGAGAGCCGAAAACCAGTTCCGTTCGCTTGGCCTGCGCGGTAACGGAGAGAAAAGCCTGGTTCAGCGTTTCCAGCTCGGCCAAATAGCGCTGTGTGTTGGCCCGGTAATAGGAGGCGTTTTGCGGATCGTGTGTGCAAAGCGCCCGGGAGATGGTCTGCACGATTTGCTTGGCGTATACAGGGCTTGTCCAAATATGAGGATCATAGGTATGGTGGTGATGAGCGTGCTCTTCCTCGTGATGATCATGCCCCTCCTCATCCTCCATGGGAATTAGCGAAATGCCGGCAGATACATCCACAACGGAATCCCGCGTGGGCAGGCTTTCCACAAGGCTTTCGGCCCAGGGCTCCATTTCTGCGCCGGTATACAGAAAAAGATCCGCATTGTGAATGGATAAAATATCCTGCGGGGTAGGCTCATAATTATGGCTTTCCGCCCCGGGCGGCAGCAAAAGCGAGACATCCGCTTTATCCCCTGCGATGGCCTTGGCAAAATCGTATTGCGGAAACAATGTAGCCACAATGCGAAGCTTTCCCTCGGCGGATTCACTGCCTTCGTTAGGAAGAAAGCAACCGGACAGGCAGACCATGGGTAGGCCAATGCATAAAAGAAAAGAGAGAATGCGGCTTATCATAGCTGCCCCCGATTGCGGCAGGCGGCGCACTGGCCGTAAAAAACGGTTCTGGAAGAATCGATGAGAAAGCCGTGTTCCTGCGCGATGTGCTGGCCGAGCTGGGATAGATAATCGCAATGCAGATGAATCAAAGCGCCGCAAGTTACGCATTTCAAATGAAAATGCTCCTGGCACTGGCCGGGCTCTTCCACATATTGATAACAGGCGCTGGCGCCTTCTTCCAAAAGAAATTTGCGTACCTGCCCCTGAGAAACCAGGCGATCCAAATAACGATAGACGGTGGCTTTGCCGATGGAGCATTCTTGGCTACGCAAATGCCGGGTAATTTGGTCCGCCGTTACATGGCCGTCTTTATGATCGATCAGATATTGCAAAATCTGCGTTCGCTGCTTGGTATGGTAGGATTGCATGGGAAAAGAAAACATCTCCTAAATTGAATTTGAAACTCATTTTCATAAATTATAGAAGAGTTTGCCGCGGCTGTCAAACCAAAAAAGTGAATATAAATGTAACAAACCAGTAAACATATACGAAGAATGGAAACAATTGTGACCGGGGGATGAAAATTATTTTTGAAATTGTTGTTTTTACAGGCAAGAAACACTTGAAAACGGGGGAATTATGCAGTATTATAATATGCAATTCATAGCAAATATGGCGGAATTATATCGAATCCGGCAATGAATATGAAATATATAAATATGCAAGATTTGCCAAAAGGAGAAGATCCTCGAAAGAGGCTTCAATATTTATTCCATAATAGGAGGAGAGTACGATGAAAAAACGTATTACGGCATTGGCTTTGGTTTGCATGCTGAGCCTTGCCAGCTTGGTTGGCTGCGGTGGCGGCGGAACTAGCAACGCGGGTGATTCGTCTTCCGACACCATCAAAATCGGTGGCTTGGCCCCGTTGACCGGCAATCTTTCCATTTACGGGATTGCCACGGATAATGGTATTAAAATGGCCATTGAAGAGATCAACGAAGCCGGCGGCGTATTGGGTAAAAAGATCGACTATGTTGTGTATGATGAAAAAGGCGATGCAACCGAAGCTGTGAACGCCTATAACAAGCTGATTCAGAGCGATAAAATCGAAGCGCTGATCGGTGACGTAACCAGCGGCCCGTCTATTGCGGTAGCGCAGCAGGCTGTGAAAGACGGCATCCCGATGATCACCGCGACCGGCACGGCAGCGGACATCACCAAAGCGGGCGAAAACGTATTCCGCGTTTGCTTTATCGACCCGTATCAGGGCGAAACGATGGCAGACTATGCTGTGAAAAAGCTGAATGCGAAAACGGCTGCGATTCTGTATAACACCTCGGATGACTATTCCGTGGGCTTGACGGAATCGTTTGAAAAGACCGCCAAAGAACTGAACTTGAACGTTGTAGCAAAAGAAAGCTATGCTAAAGGCGATGTGGACTTCAAAAGCCAGCTGACCAAAATCGCGGGCCAGAACCCGGATGTATTGTTCATCCCGGTTTACTATGAAGATGTAGCGCTGATTGTTCAGCAGGCAAAATCCGCAGGCTTGACCGCGCAGCTGCTCGGTGCAGACGGCTGGGACGGCGTGCTGGATAAAGTAGACGACAAGAGCGTATTGGAAGGCGCGTTGTATTGCAGCGGATTCTCTGTACAGAGCAAAGATGAAAAAGTGCAGGAATTCATCAAGAAATATACGGATAAATACGGCGAAGCGCCCAAAGGCTTCTCCGCGCAGGGCTACGATGCTGCGTATCTGTTGGTGCAGGCCATCAAAGAAGCAGGTTCCACGGATAAAGCGGCCGTTGTGGACGCAATCAAAAACATCAGCTTTGAAGGCGTAACTGGCAAGATCGTTTTTGACGAAGAACGCAACCCGATCAAAGGCGTTGTGATCAACAAATTGACCGGCGGCAACGTTGAATACGTAGAAAGCTACGAAAAAGGGCAGTAAGCACTTTTGAATTGATTGAATGAAAATGCGAACGAGAGGGGGCCCAGAGCCCTCTCTCGGATTCGTGTTTTATGGCATGATTTTCGTTGGTTTTGCATCAGAGTGCTTTTCGGTTTTCAGACAAGCATTGTGATGTGAAACCAGCAAATCTAAAAGGTAGGGTGTGACGAGGGTGGACTTTTTATCACAGATCATCAACGGACTGCACGTTGGCAGTATCTATGCGCTGGTAGCGCTGGGATACAGCATGGTATACGGCATTGTCCAGCTCATCAACTTTGCACATGGGGACCTGATCATGGTAGGCGCCTATGGGGCATATGTGGTGCTGGTGATGGCGGGCCTGCCGCTGGTAGTGGCGGTTTTGGGATCCATTGTTGCGTGCATTGTGGCAGCGCTTTTGATGGAGCGTATTGCATACAGACGGCTGCTTAACAAAAATGTGCCGCGTATTTCTCTTTTGATTACGGCCATTGGGGTAAGTATCTTTTTGCAAAACCTGGCGCAGTTGATTTTCGGCTCCTCCGGGAAGGCGTTTCCGACTGTGATTGATGCGCCGCCGGTGAACATGGGAAGCATGCAGATTTCCGTAGTTACGATTGTAACGATTGTAACGTCGGTTGTGTTGATGATAGGTTTGCAATTATTGGTCAATAAAACCAAAATGGGCAAGGCCATGCGGGCGGTTTCCGAAGATGCCGGCGCGGCCAAGCTGATGGGCATCAACACCAACGGTACCGTTGCATTTACCTTTGGTTTGGGCGCGGCGCTGGCTGCCGTGGGCGCTGTGCTGTATGGCGCTTCGTATCCGATGATTACGCCGTTTATCGGCTCCATGCTGGGGTTGAAAGCGTTTGTAGCGGCGGTATTGGGCGGCATCGGGAATATCCCGGGCGCCATGATCGGCGGCTATATCATGGGCATTGCGGAAAGCTTGACAAAAGGATACATTTCCACGCAGCTGGCAGACGCCGTTGTGTTTGGAATTTTGATTGTCGTGCTGCTTGTGAAACCCTCGGGCATCATGGGCAAGAATACGACGGAAAAAGTGTGAGGAGGGGTAGACGATGAAAAAGAAAACGATGTTTGCCTATCTCCGCAATTTGATTTTGGTTGTAGGCTTGTATGCAATTTTAATGGTGCTGATGGATACCGGCGTGATTGACCGGTATTATGCCGGCATTTTGACGATGATGTTTATCAATATCATCATGGCGGTCAGCTTGAACTTGACAACCGGCTATTTGGGTCAGCTGGTGTTGGGCCATGCAGGGTTTATGTCCGTAGGCGCGTATGCGGCGGCCATCTTCACGATGAATGTGGATTTGCCTGCGGCGGTATCATTCCCGCTGGCGCTGCTGGTTGCGGGCGCGGTATCCGCGGTGGTAGGCATTATCATCGGCATTCCCGCCTTGCATCTGCGGGGCGATTACCTGGCGATCATTACCCTTGGCTTTGGCGAAATCATCCGCGTAATTTTCCTGAATCTGGATATTACGGGCGGCGCGCTGGGGCTGCGCGGCATTCCGAATATGACGACGTTTGCCTGGGTATATTTTGTAGCGGCGGCTACGATCTTTATTGTAAATACGTTTGTAAAATCCAGACACGGGCGCGCCGTGATTGCCATTCGTGAAGACGAAATTGCAGCGGAAGCAACCGGGATCAACACAACGTATTACAAGATGATGGCGTTTGTTTTGGCGGCGGCCATTGCCGGGATCGGCGGCGGCTTGTATGCGCATCATATCGGCATCATCAACCCGACGAAATTTGACTTCAACTATTCGATCGAGTTTTTGGTTATGGTGGTTTTGGGCGGCATGGGCTCCACAACGGGCTCTATTTTGGCGGCTGTGGTGCTTACGATTTTGCCGGAAGCGCTCCGCGAATTTTCCGATTACCGGATGCTGTTGTACTCCATCATTTTGATTGTGATGATGCTCTTTAAGCCCAACGGTTTGCTGGGCCGGTATGAGTTCTCTTTGACCAAGATCATCGATCGCTTTAAAAACAAACAAAAGGGCGGCTCCAAAAAAGAAACGGAACCGGCCAAAGAGGAGGTGTAAGCGATGCCGTTGCTGAAAACCAAAGGATTGGGCATCCGCTTTGGCGGCTTACAGGCCTTGCAAGATGTAAATCTGACGATCAACAAAGGAGAAATCGTGGGGCTGATCGGCCCGAACGGCGCGGGGAAAACCACGGTATTTAACCTGTTGACGGAAGTTTACACGCCTACGGAAGGTACGATTGAACTGGAAGATGTCAGCATCGTAGGGAAAAAGACCTATCAGGTGACCCAGCAGGGGATTGCGCGTACGTTCCAGAATATTCGTTTGTTTAAGGATGTTTCGGTGCTGGACAATGTAAAAATTGCCATGACACCGCAATATAAATATTCCATGGTAGCAGGCATTTTGCGCTTGCCTTCCTATTGGAAAGCGGAAAAGGACATTGATGACCGGGCGCATGAATTGCTTAAGGTCGTAGGGCTGGATGAATTTGCGGAATCCGACGCAAAGAACCTGCCGTATGGCAAACAGCGTAAGCTGGAAATTGCGCGCGCGATGGCGGCGAACCCGAAATTGCTGCTGCTGGATGAACCGGCGGCCGGGATGAACCCGACGGAAACCAGGGAGCTGTTGGAGACCATACAGGTCATTCAAATTAAATACGGCGTTTCGATTTTGTTGATCGAACACGATATGAGCTTTGTGATGAACATTTGTGAACGGCTGTATGTATTGGACTATGGTCAGGTCATTGCCGAAGGGCTGCCGGAAGAGATCCGGAACAACCCCAAGGTCATTGCCGCCTATTTGGGAGGTGAATGAGCATGGCGATGTTGGAAGTAAAAGGGCTGAATGTGTTTTACGGAGCCATTCATGCAATTAAAGATATTTCCTTTGAAGTAAACGAGGGAGAAATCATCACTCTGATTGGCGCCAACGGCGCAGGCAAAACCACGACGCTGCACGCGATTTCCCAGTTGATAAAATCCAAAAGCGGACAGGTGAATTTCTGCGGGCAGGATATTACGCATATGGATGCGTATAAAATCCCCAAGCTGGGCTTGGCGCAGGTGCCGGAGGGCCGCCGTGTGTTTGCTAAAATGACGGTGATGGAAAACCTGGAAATGGGCGCCTATATCCGGGATGGAAAAACCAACCTGAACGAGGAATATGAGCGCATTTTTGAGCGTCTGCCGCGCTTGAAAGAAAGACGCAAGCAGGCAGCGGGCACGTTATCCGGCGGGGAACAGCAGATGCTGGCCATCGCGCGGGCGTTGATGAGCAAGCCGAAGATGTTGCTGCTGGATGAGCCGTCTATGGGCCTTTCCCCGATTTTGGTGCATGAGATTTTCAGCATCATTCAGGATGTAAACAAATCCGGTGTGACGGTGCTGCTGGTAGAGCAGAATGCAAAGATGGCGCTGAACATTGCAAACAGGGCGTATGTATTGGAAACGGGCCAGGTGGCAATGAGCGGAGACGCCGAAGAGCTTTCCAATAACGAACAGGTACGCAAAGCGTATTTGGGCGGCTAAGCAAAAATAAGAAAGAGGGCATTGGCCCTCTTTTTGTTTTCTCGGGAACTTTTTTAAAAGGGAGTATGAACAATTGACAGATTGAAAAAGGAAGTAAAAGAGGGGGAGGTATATTCGGCTATTTTAGGTGCAAACTAAAAAATTCAAAGAGATTTACAGGGGTTTTAAGTTTAATGAAAGAAAATACAAGGGAGATCTTAAAAAGGTTGAGAAAGGGAGAGATATAAAACGCTGAAAAAGGGAAAATAGGGGAAAAATTACGAGGAAAAGGGGAAGGAGGCGGATAGAAAATAGAAATTAAGAGAGGCGGGAATTTGGCGTGAAAGCGGGAGAGAATGCGAAAAAGGGTGAGAAAATGGAATGGAGAAAATTTTCGGAATCTAAAGACTTTTGGCTAAGCGACAAAACAAAAGGGGAAGCATTAAAGCTTTTGAGATTTTGAACAACAGAAACGAGAGATGAATAAATAGGGAGGAAAAGAGGGATCTTAAAAAGAAAATAATATAAAATAATTTGAAAATAAAATTATATAATATTATTGACAAATTATTATAAAGGAATATAATATAGATATCCGGAAAGGAGAAAGCAATGAATCGCAGCGCGTATAGTTTGGTTTTGATGGATGAAGTAATTCAACAGATAGATGAATTGGCCTATGCCATGCACACCAGCCGTTCCAACCTGATCAATCAGATTTTGGCAGAGCGGGTACAGATGGTGACGCCGGAAATGCGGTATCAGGATGTGTTCCGCTATTTGGAACAGGCGATGGAACAGCATAAAGGATTTCAATGGATAGTGCAGCCGGCGCAGACCATGATTTCGATGAAAAGCCCGCTGCAATATAAATACAGGCCCGTGATTCGATACAGCGTGGAGTTGTATCGTGAACCGGGGCAAGCGGTAGGCGAGTTGCGAGTGAGCGTTCGCACCCAAAGCCAGCAGCTGCAAACGGATTTGCAGGATTTTGCAGAGCTGTGGGCGGGGCTGGAACAAAAGCATATGCCGCCGGGAAAAAGAGAGCGAGTGGTGTATCAAATGGAACCCGGGAAGTTGGCCAGAACGTTGGTTGCGGAAACAAAACAACCACAAGACCACGAGCAGCTGGCCAAAAACATAGAAAACTATCTGACAATGTTTGATGATATTTTGAAACGATATTTTGCCAAGATAGAAGACCCATACACGGCGCAGCGGGAAGCCGGCGCACGGTATGAGGAATATGTGCAGCATGGGCTGCCGAAAATTTAACAGGAAGCGAGGAATGCGTTATGAATATTCAAAAATTTACACAAAAATCTGTGGAGGCCATTCAACTGGCGCAGCAGTATGCGGCGGAGCATCAAAACCCGCAAATCGAGCAGGAGCATCTGATGTATGCATTGATCAGCCAGCAGGAAGGGTTGATCGGGCAATTGCTGATCAAGATGAATGTGGATCAACATTCCTTGGTTCAGCGGTTGAAAACCAAAATTGGGCAAATGCCCAGGGTGTCCGGCAGTGGGCAGAGCGGCAACATTTATGTGGCTGGCAATGTGGAAGCTGTTTTGAATTTATCTGAACAGATTGCCGAGCGGATGAAAGATGAATATGTTTCGGTAGAGCATATTATGATGGCGCTGATTGAACAGCCCAACGAGACGCTGAAAGCACTGTTTAGAGAATTTAACATCACAAAGGACAGCTTTGCCAAAGTGTTGGCAACGGTGAGGGGGAATACGAGAGTGACAAGCGATAACCCGGAATCCACCTATGATGTATTGGAAAAATACGGGTCGGATTTGGTGGCCTTGGCGCGTGAACATAAATTGGATCCTGTGATCGGCAGGGACTCTGAAATTCGAAATGTGATTCGGATTCTATCCAGAAAAACGAAGAACAACCCGGTGTTGATTGGCGAGCCGGGCGTTGGGAAAACCGCGATTGCGGAGGGCCTGGCGCTGAGAATTGTGCGCGGCGATGTGCCGGACAATTTGAAAGAACGCAAAATCTTTTCGCTGGATATGGGGGCGCTGGTGGCCGGCGCAAAATTCCGCGGCGAATTTGAAGAAAGGCTTCGTGCCGTTTTGGAGGAAGTTCGAAAGAGCGAAGGCAAGATCATCCTGTTTATCGATGAACTGCATACCATTGTGGGCGCAGGGAAAACGGACGGCGCCATGGATGCCGGGAACCTGTTGAAACCGCTGTTGGCCCGCGGCGAACTGCATTGCATCGGCGCTACGACGCTGAACGAATATCGCCAGTATATTGAAAAAGACGCGGCATTGGAACGTAGGTTTCAGCCGGTGATGGTGGATGAGCCGTCTGTGGAAGATACCATCTCGATTTTGCGTGGCTTAAAAGAGCGGTATGAAGTGTTTCACGGCGTAAAGATTCAGGACCAGGCGCTGATTGCGGCGGCGGTATTGTCCAACCGGTATATCTCGGATCGATTTTTGCCGGATAAGGCGATCGACCTTGTGGACGAAGCATGCGCGATGATCCGTACGGAGATGGATTCCATGCCGACAGAGCTGGATGAAATTTCCCGTAAGATTATGCAGCACGAAATTGAAGAGGCGGCGCTGACAAAGGAAAACGATAAACTGAGCCAGGAGCATTTGAAAGAGATCCAGAAAGAGCTGGCGGAAATGCGGGCAAAGTTTAAGGAAATGAAGGCCAAATGGGAAAATGAAAAACAGGCCATTTCCAAAGTGCAGAAGCTCAGAGAGGACATAGAGCGCGTAAACGGCGAAATCGAAAAGGCGGAACGGGCCTATGATTTGAACAAAGCGGCTGAATTGAAATACGGAGAACTTCCCACCCTGCAAAAACAGCTGGCAGAAGAGGAAAAACTGGCGGAGGAAAGCCGCGGAGACAATTCGTTGCTGCGTGACAAGGTGACAGATGAAGAAATTGCCCGAATCATTGCCAGATGGACGGGCATCCCGGTTGCCAAATTGATGGAGGGCGAACGTGAAAAACTGCTTGGCCTGGAAGACATTTTGCATAAGCGTGTGATCGGCCAGGACGAAGCGGTGGAAAAAGTGACGGAAGCTATCTTGCGTTCGCGTGCGGGCATTCAAGATCCGAACCGGCCGATTGGTTCGTTCCTGTTCCTGGGGCCGACCGGCGTTGGCAAAACGGAACTGGCCAAAGCATTGGCGCAGGCGTTGTTTGATGATGAACGCAACATTGTGCGTATTGATATGACAGAGTATATGGAAAAATACTCGGTATCGCGGTTGATCGGGGCGCCTCCGGGATATGTGGGCTATGAAGAAGGCGGCCAACTGACAGAGGCCGTTCGGCGCAAACCCTATTCGGTGGTGTTGTTCGATGAAATCGAAAAGGCGCACCCGGATGTGTTTAACGTGCTGCTTCAGGTGCTGGATGACGGGCGGATTACCGATTCGCAAGGCAGAACGGTGGACTTTAAAAACACCATCATCATTTTGACCAGCAACCTTGGCTCCAACTACATTTTGGAAGGGATTGACAAGGACGGCGAAATCAATGAAACAGCCAGAGCACAGGTGGATGCGCTGTTAAAACAGCAGTTCCGTCCGGAATTTTTGAACCGGCTGGATGAGATTGTGTTCTATAAACCGCTGACGAAGACGGAAATCTCTTCCATTGTGGATTTGATGATTCGCGATTTGCAGCACAGGCTGGAAGATAAACAGCTTCGTGTGGCAGTGACGGATAAAGCCAAAGCGTATATCATAGACAACGGATATGACCCGGTATACGGGGCGCGGCCGATGAAACGGTTTATCCAGAGAAAGGTGGAAACGTTGATCGCCAAGAAAATTATCCAGGACGATATAGCGCCGGATACGCTGTTGACAGTGGATTATGACGGAAATCAGCTGTTGATAAAATAAGAGAAAAGCCCTGCATAGTCTGCAGGGCTTTTTCTTATAAATAAAAGAGTTTCCTCTAAAAAAATCGTATACTATGATAAGATAGAAAAAAAGCTTTCAAAAGGTGAACTGTTATGAGGACAAAGACAAATAAGCTGAACCAAACACTAAGCTTGTATCTGGCCGTATTGCTGGCTCTGTTTTGTTTGCCGCTGGCAGGCTGCGGCGGCCTGGCGCTGAAGGAAAAAGAATATGAGCAGACAGGGCGCATGATCCCATATATCAGCCGGTTGGATGAGGAGAAAAACCAGGCGCTGGCCTCCTGGTTTGGCCCGGCGGCGGTTTGCCTGGAAAAAATTGAAACGGAAAGCGGATCTTGCTATCAGCTGACCTATCAGCTGGAAAAAGAACAGGACGAAACATACCGTTTAAAAAGCAGCATAGAAAAGGGAAAGACGGAAGTGCTTTCACTGCCCGATATTCAAATTGGAAAAGACGGCGCGCTGCAATTCCCGGACAAAGTATGGAGCGAAGCATGGCAGGACGACAGTTTTATGAAAGCTGCGTTGCTGCTGAGCGGGCAGGGCATAGAGGTGGATTTTACCGCCTATGGAAAGACGGGCTCCAACGAACAGGGGCTGCGGTTTTTGGTGGCAATTTACGAAAAATATGCCGGGCAGCAAATTGATACAACCGGCATGGATGCGCGGGTGGAAAGCGAAACCATGCGCAAGGCGATTGCCCTGGGGCTGCAGGATCATTCTTGGGGAGAAGGAGCACCTGCGGTATATGAACTGGACAATGCAACGTTTTCCAACCTGGTGGATGTGTGGCTTGCGAAGATGAACGGAGAGATTTATGGCATTGCCAGCCAGCAGGCCACGGCAAACGATGCGTTGGAATTGATGACGCTGAAAGGGAAAACGTATCAGATCGGCAATGGAAAATGGGAAGATGTGCCCGTTCAACAGGAGAAGGTGACACTGAAACCGGCGCCGATTGATTTCAAAAGCACGGCAGGCAATGTATTCAGAGCGGATCATCCGCTGAATCGTAAAGATCTGGCAAAGTTGTTTGTGACGGCATATGAAGCGGCCAACGGCCCCATTGCCATTGATAAAAGCGCCATCAATTTTAACGATACGACGGATAAGGATTGTGAAAAGGCAGAATCCATTTCGCTTTTGATGAGCTATCCTTCTTCAAATACTTATTCTCCGGAGCTGCCGGTGAGCATGGCGCAGCTGCCGGACTGGGTAGGCAGGTTTACAACGATTTATATGAACCAATGGTATCCGGAGCAAATTAAAAATATGGATACGGATGTATTGCTTCGGCCGCTGAGCTATCAGCAGATTGTGCAGGCGTCTGCCACATTGTCTGAAGCGTATGAGAAAAAGACAAAAGAAGAACTGTCCGTAAAGGAAAAGATCAACGATCGCTCGTATGACTGGTATTATGCGCAAAACGACACGGGGGCGTACAGCGATGTAAACTGCATGCCGTCCTCTACGGCCATGGTGCTGAAATGGAAAAACGAGAAGTTTAAGAAAACGGTGGAACAATTGCGAAATTCGTTCCCGGATATTACCGACGGATGGACGATTGCCCCTGTGGAACAGACGCTGGAAAAAGAGAATGTGCCGTATGATACACGCGAGGTGACGATGAAAAACATGCTCGAAGATCTGGACGCGGGGAAGGTGTTGTTCTGCCAATGCAACGAATATGACGTGGGGCAGAGCGGACATTGTTTTGTGATCTACGGGTACAAACAAAAGGGAGATTCCACCTGGTTTTTGCTCAACGACCCGGCCTCTACGGGAAAAGATGCCTTTGGAAAAGAGAGAGAAAAAGGAAAATGGATGGAAGGCACCTATTGCGTTTGGATTGTGGATCGGTTCAGTTTGTTCTATTTGGCGATTGCACAATGAGAAAAAAGAGCCCCAAAGGGCTCTTTTTTATTGGAGAATCGAGGAAATAAAAGCGGCCAATAAAAAACCACCCGTCAACCGGGTGGTTTTTAAAAGGAAGGGTCAATTGCGTAAGCTGTGGATGGGAGCGGGAATGCGCCCGCCACGGTCCACAAAGGTTTGGCAATTATACGGATTTACATTCATGCAATAGGCATGGCCCAGCAGGCCGCCGAACTCGACTTTATCGCCCACTTTTTTGCCGGGCACGGGAATGATGCGCACGGCCGTGGTTTTCTGGTTGATCATGCCGATGGCGGCTTCGTCTGCGATAATGGCGGATAGCGTGGCGGCGCTGGTGTCTCCGGGCACGGCGATCATATCCAGGCCAACGGAGCAAACACAGGTCATCGCTTCCAGCTTTTCCAGAGAAAGCGCACCGGCTCTGGCGGCCTCAATCATACCGGCGTCTTCGCTGACCGGGATAAAGGCGCCGCTTAACCCGCCGACGTGGCTGGAGGCCATCACGCCGCCTTTTTTCACAGCGTCGTTTAGCAGGGCCAAGGCCGCGGTTGTGCCGGGGGCGCCTGCCATTTCCAGCCCCATTTCCGTTAAGATATAGGCAACGCTGTCGCCGACGGCCGGGGTGGGCGCCAAGGACAGATCCACAATGCCAAAAGGAACGCCCAGCCGCTGGCTGGCCATGCGGGCTACCAGCTGGCCTACACGCGTGATTCGGAAAGCCGTTCGTTTGATGGTTTCGGCCACAACATCAAACGGCTGACCTTTTACTTGCTCTAAGGCGGACTTTACAACGCCGGGACCGGAAACGCCGACGTTGATCACACATTCCGGTTCGCCGACGCCATGGAAAGCCCCGGCCATAAACGGGTTATCCTCTACGGCATTGGCAAAAACGACCAGCTTGGCAGCGCCGAGCCCATCGCTGGCAGCGGTAAGCTCTGCGGTTTTTTTGATGGTAAAGCCCATCTCGCGCACGGCATCCATATTGATGCCGGCCTTGGTGGAGCCGACGTTTACCGAAGCACAGACCTGATCGGTAGAGGCCAGGGCTTCGGGGATGGATTGAATCAACACCCGATCCCCTTCGGTAAAGCCTTTCTGCACCAGGGCGCTGAAACCGCCGATGAAATTGACACCTACGGCTTTGGCCGCTTCATCCATGGCCTTTGCAATGGCCACATAGGAATTGGCGCCGGTGGTTTGTGCAATCAAAGAGATGGGCGTAACGCTGATACGCTTGTTTACAATGGGAATGCCCAGCTCGTCTTCGATGGTTTCTCCGGTCTTTACCAGGTGCTCTGCCCGCCGAGCGATTTTGTCATAGACGTTTTGCGCGGTTTTTTCCAGCGTGCCGGCCCCGCAATCCAACAGGGAGATGCCCATGGTGATGGTGCGGATGTCCAGATTTTCCTGGCGAATCATTTTTAAAGTATCCAGTACTTCGTTTTGATCAATTCTTTGCTGCATAATTTTAACCTCAAATACGATGCATGGAATTGAAAATATCCTCATGCTGGCAGAGGATGGAGAGCTCCAATTCTTCGCCCAGCTTTGCCAGGGATTCTTTCAAATCATGGAAAGAGACGGTACAGGGAGATACATCCACCAGCATAACCATGGAGAAATATTCCTGCATGATGGTTTGGTTGATGTCCAAAATATTTGCGCCGCATTCATAGAGCAACGTGGAAACCTTTGCGATGATGCCCCGCTGGTCATAGCCCAATACGGTGACGATTGTTTTTGTCATAATGCCCCTCCTAAAATACAATAGCAATGCAAATGCTTGTCTGAAAAACAAGTTATTTCTTATTTTAATAGGAAAAACGGCGCAAAGCAACCGCCAGAAGCAGAAAATAGAAAAAGGCCGGGGAAAACCGACCCAAAATAATTTCAAAATTCCTTTTTGGCATAGATGGCGCAGGAAAGGCGGTAGGAAAGATATAAAACCAACGCCGAAAACAGGGCCAACAAGAAAAGAAACGTTTGATAATTGACAAGAAGCGGAGGGGGATTGGAGAAAAGACGATCCGTCAGCGTAAACAGCCCTACGATCACAAGAGCAATGGCAGCCAGGAGAATGCGCCCTCTTTCCGCACCGAAACGGTAATTGACAGGCAATATTAAGGAGAGAAAAAGAAGGCACAGGATGAGGGAAGCCAACAAGGATTGAAAGAAAATCCGGGTGGATTCGTGAGTGATAAGCACGAGGAGGAGGCCAAAAATCAAGATATACAAAAGACCAACCCCTACACAGATCAGGGAAAACAAATAGCGGCTTTTTACCACGTCCTTACGGCGGACGGGCAGGGAAAGCGCATAACAATCCCACTTGGACTGAACATCAAAACTGAAAGAAGAAAACCCGATCATCACGGACACCAGGGCGCTTACGCCGGTAAGGAAAGAGACGTTTTTCCAAACCAGGCTGAGCCCGATATACAAAAACAGAAGACCTGCCAGAGAACGCAGATATTTTTTGGCAGATAAAAATTCTTTTAACAAAAGACCGCTCATTTGAAGCTCTCTCCTTTGGTGAAAAATAACATGATTTGTTCGGTGGTAGCCGGCTCCAGGCTCATGGGCTCTTTGATATGCAATTTTTCGCGATGGGTGACCAGCGCTTCGCAGTGATATTCATGGGAAAGCACACGCACGATGCACTGAGGATCGATGGTTTTCAGCGCATCTTTGCCGCAGCGCAGCACGGCGTATTGCTCATGCAGCTGATCCTTTTCCTCGCTAAACAGCACGCGCCCATTGTGCAGATAGGTGATATAATCGGCGGCTTTATCCAGATCGCCCGTGATATGGGAGGAAAAAAGAATGGAATTTTCTTCCTGCTGGATAAATTCCAAAAACAGATCCAAAATCTCATTGCGGACGATGGGATCCAGCCCGCTGGTGGCTTCGTCCAAAATCAAAAGCTTGGGATGATGCGCCAGCGCCGCAGCGATCATAAGCTTCATGCGCATGCCGCGGGAATATTCATTCAACGTTTGGGCAGGAGAAATGGAAAACCGATCCAAAAGCTCTTGATAGAGGGCGGAATCCCACTGCCAATAGACATTTTTCAGAACGGTTTGCACCTGCTTTGCATTCATGCCCTGATAGAAAAAGCTGTCTTCCCATACAATGCCGATCTGCTCTTTCAACTGCCTTTCATAGGCCGGGACCATGGGCAGATCAAACAGGCGAACCTCGCCCTGATCCGGCTTTACGATATTCAAAAGCATTTTCAGCGTGGTGGTTTTCCCGGCTCCGTTTTCGCCGATCAGCCCCATGATGCAGCCGGCAGGAAGCGAAAAGCTGACATCTTGCAGGGAAAAATCGGGATAGAACTTATAAAGATGCGAAACCTCAATGTTATTCATCGAAAACATCCTCCTGATATAAAAGATGAAGCAGTTGGGAGAGTTCTTCTTCGGCAAGGCCGCATTGCTTTGCCAGCACAACGGCCTGTTGCAGATGGGTTTCCACAATGCGCAGCTGTTCTTCTTTGATAAAATTTTCGTTTTTACGGGCGACAAAGCTCCCTTTGCCCACCACGGTTTCGATAAACCCTTCGCGCTCCAATTCTTCATAGGCGCGCTTTGTGGTAATCACGCTGATTTGCAAATCCTTAGCCAGCAGCCGCATGCTGGGCAAGGCCTCCCCGGCTTGCAAAGCGTTGGTGAGAATCAACTGTTTGATTTGCGTTACAATCTGCTCATAGATGGGTTTTCCGCTTGTATTTGAAATGATGATTTGCACTGAAAGTCTCCAACCTCATATATTGTATATAGAGTATATATACAATATGGTATACTGTCAAGTATTTTTCATAATTTTACAAAGCAGAAAATAAATACCAAATACACCTAGAAAATTGACAAAACCAAGGCCTCTGGATACACTTATAGTTCAAGGGGGCAAAATGTTGAAAAAGAGTAAATTTTTAGCAGAGTTTAAAGAATTCATATCGCGCGGCAATGTGATGGATATGGCTGTCGGTATCATTGTCGGCACGGCGTTTACCGCAATTGTCAATGCGTTGGTTAATGATGTGATCATGCCGTTTGTGGGGTTTTTAATCGGCGGCATTCATTTTGCGGATTTAAAATGGGTGATTTCGCCGGCCACGGAACAAACGGCGGAGGTGGCCATCGGCTACGGGGCATTGATACAGGCCATTGTAAACTTTCTAATTATCGCCTTTGTTGTATTTTGCATGGTGCGGATGATCAACCTGTTTAGAAGGAAAAAGGAAACGGAAGAACAGGCCGAAGCACAGGAAGAAAAACAGCAGGTTTCCGAGGAATTAAAAGTGCTGCGGGATATTTACGCATTGCTGGAAAAAACGCAGGGACAACCTTCTGCAGAAGAAGATGGAGAACAGTGAAGAAAAAGAAAAATAACGATATACGGCTGCCCAACGGCTTTTTATATGGGCTGGGATGCAGGGTTATACAGCCGTATTTGAAAATAAAATATGGATTTAAGAAAGATGTTTCCGCCATAGAGGGGATTAAACCGCCGTATTTATTATTGTGCAACCACCTTTCCGGGATGGATTACTTGCCCACGGCGGCGGGGATGTATCCGCAAAAGCTGAGCATTGTAACAGCGCAGCACTATTTTTATCGCCAGCCGCTAAAAACCCTGCTGCCCATGCTGGGAGCGATTGCCAAGCAGCAGTTTCAGGTGGATGTGGCAAGCATAAAGAAGATGAAAAAAGTGGTGGCGATGGGCGGCGTAATCAACCTGTTTCCGGAAGGGCAGGTCAGCGTGGATGGGCGCTTGGGATTTGTGCATCCATCGATTGCAAAACTGGTGCAATTTTTGGGTGTTCCGGTTGTAATTGGGAAGCTGGAAGGCAGCGGTGCTTGCAAGCCGAAGTGGGCGAAAAAATGGAGAAGAGGCCCCGTACGTTTTACGGCAACGCCGCTTTTGACAGCCGAACAGGTGAAAACGATGAGCCGGGACGAAGTGTATCAAGCGTTGGTGCAGGCGCTGGCGTTTGACGAAGTGGCCACGGTTGTGAAAAACGATTGGCATTACAAGGGAAAAGAGCTGGCGGACGGGCTGGAAAACGCGCTGTATCAATGCCCGAAATGCAAAACGTGTTTTGAGACGGTGTCCCAAGGCGATCGGTTGATTTGCAAAGCCTGTGGCAATACGGTAACGATTGACGACCAGATGAAACTGCACCCTTTGCGAGAACAGGACATTTGCCTGGACACGGTGGCAAGCTGGTTGGATTGGGAAACAGAGATGTTGCGAATGCAGGAAAAAACGCCGGGGTTTTGTCTGGAAGAAACCGTTGTTTTGAAAGACCCGAAAGCAGAGGGCAGCGGGTTTATCATACAGGGCGAAGGAAAACTGACCTTTTCCAGGCAGGGCATGAAGTATGAAGGGCAGATCGGCAAAGGCGAAGGGGAAAGAACTTTTCCGCCGGAGCACCTGCATATGATTCCCTATGCCTGCGGGGTGGATATGGAAATTCCGTATGGGAAAAATATTTGTATTTTTGAGCCGAAAAACAAACAGGCCGTGATACAATGGATTTTGTTTTCACAACTGTTAAAAGAAGAAGGATAAAAAGGAGAGCCGAGCGCTCTCTTTTTTGCTTTTATCAGAACGGGACGCTTTGGCATAAAATAAAAGGAAAGGGGGAGGCAGGCTTGGAAAAGAAAGGCAGGCAGTGCATAACGACGGTGCCCATGATGGCGGCTGCGGTGGCTAGCGCCCTGGCCTGCGGGCAAACGCAGGAGCAGATAGAGCAATGGCGCTGCTTTTTGAGCGCAGTGATCAGCAACCTTACCCTGATTTTGGTTCATTGCGATTTGGAACCGGAACTGGAAGAGCTGGAAAAAGTGTTAGAAGACGAAGAGGAGGAAGAGGACGGCGAACAGAAATCCGGATGAAAATTCTTGTTTTTTTGACAACGCCTCTTTACAATAAAACAAAGGACTTTTGGAAAAGAGGAACAGGAATATGTCTTTGGAAAAAGTAAAAGAATATTTTGCGCCGTTGGGGCGGGCAGAGGATATTATGGAATTTCCCGTTTCCAGCGCCACGGTTGAATTGGCGGCCAAGGCGTTAAACGTAGCGCCGGCACGGATTGCCAAGACGCTGTCGTTTAAGGTGAATGATGGCTGTGTGCTGGTGGTAACGGCGGGAGACGCTAAAATAGACAATGCAAAATACAAAGCTTTTTTTGGAGCGAAGGCAAAAATGTTGACGCCGGAAGAAGCCATGGCCTTTACCGGACATGCAGTGGGCGGAATATGCCCGTTTGGCATTGAAAATGAAAAGGTGATCTGCTATACGGACAAATCGCTACAGCGGTTTGCTACGGTGTTTCCGGCTGCAGGTAGCAACAATTCCGCCATTGAGTTGACATGCGAAGAATTGTTTAGCTATGCCAACAGCAAAGCGTGGGTGGATGTATGCAAGGGATGGCAAACGGAGGAAGATTGACAGATTGTAAACCCATGGTTGACAGAAGGCAAGGTTTGCCATACAATATAGAAAATAATAAATTGTCTGTTTCGGGGCGAGGTGTAATTCCTCACCGGTGGTGATGCGCGATAGAGCGATGAGTCCACGAGCTTCGGCTGAGCTGGTTAGAATCCGGCACCGACGGTATAGTCCGGATGAAAGAAACAACACAGAGCAGAGGATTGTTTTCTGTGCGCCCTTTATTTTCAAAATAAAGGGTTTTTTCATTTTCTTCAACAGGCAAACAAAAGGAGAGGAGAAATATGAACACATCTACCAAAATCATCCTGTGGTCTGTCTTGGCGATTTTTTTGATCGTTCTGTTTGCAGTGGACCTGAACAGGAAAAACAAAAACCGACAGCAGAACACGCAAAAACTGGTGACCATGGCGGTCCTGGTGGCGTTGTCCGTGATTATGCTGCTGCTGATCCGCTTCCCCATTTTCCCCAGCGCGGCATTTTTGGAATATGATCCGGCCGACATTCCCATTTTCCTGGGCACGTTTGCCTATGGGCCGCTGGCAGGGTTTGCGCTGACGGTGGTAGCGGCCATCATCCAGGGGATGACGGTAAGCGCTTCCAGCGGATTTATCGGCATTATGATGCATGTTTTTGCTACGGGTTCGTTTGTGCTGGTGGCAGGAAACTGGTATCAACGACATAAGACGAAAAAACAGGCTGTTGTGGCGTTGGTTTTAGGCTGCCTTGTCTGGACGGTTTCCATGATGATTTGGAACTACTTTTTCACGCCGATCTTCATGGGCATGCCGCGGGCTGCGGTAGCGCCGATGATTTTCCCGATAATTGTGCCGTTTAATTTGATCAAGAGCAGTGTAAACTCCGTGATTACGTTTTTGCTGTATAAACGCTTTTCCAACATACGAAACCTGCCTTTGCACACAAAATAAAAAAGAGCCGAAAGGCTCTTTTTTTGTACTTATTTTTGAAGCTGGATTTTGGGAATCGTGTTGATATCATACGGCGTTTCCTGATAAACATAGTTCAGCCAGTTGAAATAGAACAAATTGGCATGCCCGCGCCAACGAACCACGGGCGCCTTTTCGGGATCGTCATTTTCAAAATAATGGCGGGGAATTTGGATGGACTTCCCTTTGTCTTTATCCCGTTTATATTCGTAGGCCAAAGTATCGCGGTCATATTCGCCGTGGCCGGTGATGAAAATCTGCCGGTTATCCGGGGTCATGACGATACCGACGCCCGCTTCTTCGGATTCGCAGACGATTTCCAGGCCGGGGACAGATTCAAGATCAGCACGGCGCACTTCGGTGTGCCGGGAATGCGGCATGTAAAATACATCGTCAAACCCGCGCAAAAGGGGATTGTGTTCGGCCAAGATACGGTGTTCAAACACGCCGAACAATTTTTCCGGGAGCTCGTATTTCGGCACGCTGTAATGATGATACAGCGCGGCCTGTGCGCCCCAGCAGATGTGAATGGAGGAAAAAACGTTTTCCAAAGACCAATCCATCAGCATCTTCAATTCGTCCCAATAGGCAACCTGGTCATAATCCAGCTTTTCTACGGGGGCACCGGTGAAGATCATACCGTCAAATTTTTCGTTTCTGATTTGATCAAATGTTTTATAAAACGTCTTCAGATGCTCCAAAGGCGTATGGCTGCAAAGATAAGACTGCGGATGCACCAGGGTAATATCCACCTGAAGCGGAGAATTACTGAGCAAACGAAGCAACTGTGTTTCTGTGGTAATTTTCGTCGGCATTACGTTGAAAATGGCAATCTTCAACGGCCGAATATCCTGCGTTGTGGCGCGGTCTTCCGTCATAACAAAGATGTTTTCGCTGGAAAGAACCGCCGCGGACGGCAGGGCATTGGGAATACGAATCGGCATAAGAACCCATCTCTCTTTTTGATTTTGGCTATTGTATCACGGTAAAAAAATGCTTGTCAAATCCGGCAGACAATTACTTATCTTCCGGGCACGCGGCATATACCTGCGCCGGTCTGCGCTTATGGCTGGTGGCCTCATGTGCGCGTTTGATGATAGCAATGTTTTCCGGCGTACCGGTGCCGTGCAGGATATATTCATCAATGGCGGCATAGGCGACCCCCATTTCCTTTTCATCGGTTTGCCCTTCAAACAGGCCGGCGGACGGCGCTTTTTCGATGATCTCCTGCGGCGCATGCAAAAAGCGCAAAAACGAAAAGATTTCGGTGGCAGTTAAATCCGAAATGGGGTTAAAATCAAACGCGCCGTCCCCCCACTTGGTAAAGTATCCCATGTATCGTTCGCTGCGGTTTCCGGTGCCGGCCACCAGGCAGCCTTTGCTTTGCGCCAGAGCATACAGGGTGGTCATCCGAAGGCGCGGATTGATATTCATGCCGGCCGGGCCGTTTAAATCGCTGAGCGGAGACAACGCTTGGGTAAACTGATTTTTGATCTGCGTTAAATCCACTTCCACGGCGTTGACGTCAAACTGCTTGCTCATCAAAAGGGCATGATCTCTGTCTATCCCGAAATTACGGCTGGAAGAACAGGGCATGATAACGCCGGTGACGTTCGGCGTGGCCAAACGGCAAAGAATGCCGACCAGACAGCAATCTTTGCCGCCGCTGTTGCCAAAGACAATGCCCTTGGCGCCGGAAGACTTTAAAACGGATTGAATGAAGGCAACGCGTTGATCGCGTTCATAAGCCCAATCGCGAGACATGATACAACACTCCTTTATAAAGACAAAAGGGAGATTGCTCTCCCTTTGTTTGATTTAATATTGGGTCAGATATTTGTCCACTTCCCATTGGTGAACCTGAACACGGTACTGATCAAACTCCAGGCGTTTGGCAGTTGCATACTTATTGAACACATGATCCCCCAGGGTTTCGCGGATCAACGGATCCATAATCATTTCCTCCAGGGCTTCATCCAGCGTACCGGGCAAATTGCCCACTTTGCGCTCGATGCGTTCATCTTCGCTCATATGATAGATATTACCATCCACAGGATCCGGCGGCGTGAGACCACGCTGAATGCCATCCAGGCCGGCGCGAAGCACCAAAGCCAGCAACAGGTACGGGTTGCAGGACGGGTCCGGCGAGCGAAGCTCTACGCGGGTGGAATTGCCTCTGGCGGCGGGCACGCGAATCAGCGGGCTGCGGTTGCGGGCAGACCATGCGATGTATACCGGCGCTTCATATCCGGGCACCAGGCGCTTATAGGAATTGACAAGCGGATTGGCAACGGCCGTAATGCCCTTGGCATGATCCAATACGCCGGCGATAAACTGCAGCGCTTCGGTGGACAGGCCAAAGGCTTTATCCGGGTCATAGAATGCGTTTTTTCCATCTTTAAACAGAGACATATTGGTATGCATCCCGTTGCCGGCCACGCCAAACAGCGGTTTTGGCATAAAGGTGGCATGCAGCTTATGCTTTTGTGCGATGGTTTTTACCGCCAATTTAAAGGTGACGATGTCGTCGGCCGCGGTCAAAGCTTCGGCATATTTAAAATCAATTTCATGCTGCCCCGGCGCGCATTCGTGATGGGAAGCTTCAATTTCAAAGCCCATTTCTTCCAACGCCAAACAGATGGCAATACGAGCCTCTTCGCCCATATCCACGGGACCGAGATCAAAGTATCCTGCGGCGTCGTGTGTCTGGGTGGTGGGGGCGCCGTCCGGCGTGGTGTGGAAAAGGAAAAATTCCAATTCCGGCCCCACGTTGAATGTGTAGCCCATCTTGGAGGCCTGCTCCAAAGCGCGGATCAACACATTGCGCGGATCGCCTTCAAAGGGCGTATGATCCGGCCGATAGACGTTACAAATCAGGCGAGCCACACGGTGCTCTACAGAGGACCACGGATAAATGACAAACGAATCCAAATCCGGATACAGGCGCATATCAGATTCTTCAATGCGCACAAAACCTTCAATGGAAGAGCCGTCAAACATACAATCGTTTTTCAGTGCTTTTTCCAATTGTTTATCGGTAATGGCGACATTTTTCAACTGCCCTAAAATATCGGTGAATTGTAGGCGAATAAACCGGACATTGTTTTTCTTTACTAGGCTGAGCACCTGTTCTTTGGTATATTTTGCCATATGTACCTCCTATACAACGATCTGTTCTACGCAGCGGGAAATAAAAAATATTCCAAAAGCGCTTTAAAAAAGCCCTTTTTGAATAGCAGTATCATACCATAAAATAACGCGGTTTGAAAACGGTTTGGAATTGAAATTGATAAAAAAACCGAGAAAAGGGAAAAAGGTGCGAAACGAAAAGAATTGTGTATAAAAAAATCCCCAAAGGCGGCCATGCCTTTGGGGAAGGGAAAATAAAGAAAGGAAAACTTAAGCATCCATCTTATCCGGGCTGACGCGCTTGTTTTCCAGGCCGATCTCCACAACAAAGGAAAATAGCGAATACAACACAGCGGTGAACGGAACACCCAAAAACATGCCGATGATGCCGAAAAATCCGCCGCCAACCAGAATGCCGAACATCACCCAGAACCCGGGCAGGCCCATTCTATTGCCACAAAGCCAGGGAATCAGGATGTTGCCTTCGATGGCCTGAATGATGATGGCGGCGATGAGGAAGAGCAAAAAGTGAGACGGGCTGAAGACCAACAGCAGTAACAGGCAGATGACCGTGCCGACGATGGGGCCGAAAAACGGAATGAGGTTTGCGATCCCCATGATCAAACATAGCAAAAGTACATATGGAACGCCGAAGATGGTACAAATCAAAAAGACAACAAGCCCCACAAGGAAAGAGGTGAGCAATTTTGAATTGATAAACATGGAAAACATCATATTGGCGTTATGCAAAATCAAAAGCGTCAGATCGCCTTTGGATTCCGGGAGGATCCAATACAATACCTTTTTGGATTGGCGAATGAACATTTCCTTGCCATACAAAACATATACGGACAACAACAAAGCCAAGCAAAAATTGATGGCGGTATTGGTGACGTTTTGCATTACGGAGAGAAGAGAGCCCGAAATCAGCCCCATGGATTCCAAAACCTTGCTGCCGAGTTCAGACAGGCTGCCGGCCATATCGGAAATTTTGGCGGCGGAAACGTTCCAGTGTGACAAGACGGAATTTAGCGTATCTTCAATGCCGCCTTTATAGCTGGGAAAACGATCGATCACGGTGGCTACGCTTTCGATAAACTGCGGCAGAATAAAGACAATCAGCAGGGAAAGAACGCCCAGCACGATCAAATAAACCAGCGTGACGGCCAAAATTCTGGATAGTTTTTGAGAAAGCTTGGCTTTTAAAAACAGCTTTTCAAAAAAGCGCATGGGCCTGTTTAAAAAATAGGCAAACACAAACGCTAAGATAAACGGAAATAAAACATTGATGACCTGCCGGAGAAAGGCAAAGACATCGCTAAAATTGATTAAAAAAAAACAAATAAGGTGAGCAGGATGCCTACATAGAGAGCGCAGTGGGCTATTTTGCGAACATCGCGCGCATTCATGAACGCTCCTCCTTTGAAAAATTTTGTTCTCTTCTGAACATACTCTATTTTCCCTCACTTCACAAGCCCTATACTCAAATTTTAGGCCGATTGTGAAAAGAAAATAGGACGGCCACAAAAGACCGCCCTGAAAACAAAGCAAAAACTATTCGAGCACAATGCGCACTTTTTTAAATACGTCGCCGGAACCCACCGCCACGACCAGATCGCCGGGCTGCCAATTGGCATGTAGGTAATCGCGAATCTGTTCAAAAGTGGGCAGATACTGCACCTTGGTGCCGTTTTTTGCAATTTCAGCTACCAGATCTTTGGCGTGTACAATGCCGGTATCAATGTCGCGGCCGGGATAGATATCCGGCCCCAACACTTCGTCCGCCTCGGCAAAGCAGCGGCCGTATTTTTCCATCAGCGTTTTGGCGCGGGTGTAGGAATTGCACTGGAAAATGCACCACAGTTTTTTATGCGGCGTTTGCTGGGCCGCTTCCAGACAGGCCTTAATTTCGCTGGGATGATGGGCATAATCGTGAAACAGCTTTACGCCGTCTTTTTCCCCGAAAAATTCAAACCTGCGGGCCACAAGATGATAGCCATGAAGCGCTTCGGCAATCAAAGCATAGGGAACGCCCAACTGACGGGCCACGGCAATGGCGGCCAAGGCGTTTTGTATGTTATGACGGCCAGGCACGGAAAGCTGAATTTTCTGCACTTTGGTACCGTGTTCCACCACGGTAAAGGAGGAATGGCCCAATTCATCATAGACGATATCATCGGCGGTAAAATCTGCCTTTTGGTTTAACGCATACGTTACGGTGGCAACCGGGGACTGCGCCACAAGCGCGGCCACGCGCTCGTCATCGACGTTGGCGACAAACACGCCGCGCTCCGGCATCAGATGCACAAATTCATTGAATACGGACGCGATTTCGTCTATATCCTTAAAGCAATCCAGATGGTCGTCGTCGATGTTGTTGATAACTTCAATGGTGGGGCGCAGGGTCAAAAAGCTGCGCACATATTCGCAGGCCTCGGTAACAAACAATTCGCTTTGGCCTACGTGGGTACCGCCCGTTAAGAAATCCACTTCGCCGCCCACATGGATGGTGGGGTCTTTTTGTGCTTTTAAAAGAATGAGCCCCAGCATGGAGGTGATGGTGGTTTTCCCATGGCAGCCGGCAATGCCGACAACCTCATGAAAATGTTCGGAAATCATGCCCAACAGGACGGAACGTTCAATGGTGGGCACGCAGAAATAGGCTTGCGCATGATGGCGAGGATGATGATCCGATGAGCGTAGTG
>ENA-ORSA01000432-ORSA01000432.1-human-gut-metagenome-genome-assembly--contig:-NODE-432-length-46602-cov-4.511590_pt1 | contig 46602 bp, 40 predicted proteins | sample MGYA00242179_ERZ509142 | MGnify/ENA primary metagenome ERZ509142 (study PRJEB26280, sample SAMEA2338659) | human gut metagenome | biome: human gut; feature: human-associated habitat; material: faeces... | reverse complement strand
ACTCTTCGCCGCTTGAGGCGTAGATGATGCCGCGGCTGCTGTTCACCAGGAGGCCGCAGTCGCGCGTCATGCCGTAGCGGCACACTTCCTGGAGGCTGCCGCCCTGTGCGCCCACGCCGGGAACGAGCAGGAAGTGCTCCGGCGCTACCATGCGTATGTCTTTGAACATCGTGCCCTGCGTGGCTCCTACGACGTACATCATGTTGTCGGCGTTGCCCCATGCCTGCGACTTGCGGATGACTTTCTCGAACAGCCGCTCGCCGTCCTGGTCGGTGGTGAGCTGGAAGTCGTGCGAGCCTTTGTTGCTCGTAAGGGCGAGCAGTATTACCCATTTGCCTTCATACTGGAGGAAAGGGGTGACGCTGTCTTCGCCCATGTACGGAGCCACGGTGAGCGAGTCGACGTCATACTCCTCGAAGAACGTGCGTGCGTACATGGCTGACGTGTTGCCGATGTCGCCGCGCTTGGCGTCGGCTATGATGAAGTGGCGGGGGTATTGCTCTTTCAGATACTTTACTGTTCGCTCAAACGAGGCCATGCCCCTTGTGCCCATGCACTCGTAAAAGGCGAGGTTGGGCTTGTAGGCCACGCAGTATTCGGCGGTAGCGTCTATGATGGCCTTGTTGAAATCGAAGACGGGGTCGTCGCCTGCGAGCAGGTGCTGGGGTATTTTCTTGATGTCGGTGTCGAGCCCTACGCAGAGAAAGCTCTTCTTCGTGAAAATCTGTTCGATGAGTTGTTGTCTGGTCATTGTATTTTTCGGTTATGGGGTTATGGGGTTTTACGGTTATGGGGTTTTGAGGTTATGGGGTTTTGCGGTTATGTGGTTTTATGGTTATGGCGTTTTATGGTTATGGCGTTTTATGGTTTTGCGGTTATTTGGTTTTGCGGTGTGCCTCAAATCTCAAGACCGTACAACCTTAAGACCGTATAGCCTCAAAACCGCATAACCGTAAAACCCTATAACCGCAAAACCGTAAAACTATAATTCCGCTTCTTTCATCCTTTCAGCGTTCTCGGCTACGGTCAGGGCGTCAATCATGTCCTTGATGTCGCCGCCGAGGAAGCCTTGCAGGTCGTGCGTGGTGTAGCCTATGCGGTGGTCGGTGACGCGGCCCTGTTGGAAGTTGTACGTGCGTATTTTGGCGCTGCGGTCGCCTGTGGAGACAAGTGTTTTGCGGCGGCTGGCTATGTCGTCGATGTACTTCTGATGCTCGCGGTCGTAGATGAAGGTGCGCAGGCGCGACAGTGCGCGCTCCTTGTTCTTGGGCTGATCGCGCGTTTCGGTACACTCTATGAGTATTTCCTCCACTTCGCCGGTGTTGGGGTTCTTCCACGGGTAGCGCAGGCGCACGCCTGACTCTACCTTATTGACGTTCTGTCCGCCGGCTCCTGAGCTGCGGAATGTGTCCCACTTGATGTCGCCCTCGTTGATGTTCACCTCGAACTTGTCGGCCTCGGGCAGCACGGCCACCGTGGCCGCGCTGGTGTGCATACGGCCTTGCGTCTCTGTGGCGGGCACGCGCTGTACGCGGTGTACGCCTGACTCGTATTTCAACGTGCCGTAGACATTGTCGCCGCTTACGGCGAAGTCTATTTCTTTGTAGCCGCCCACGGCTCCCTCGCTCACGCTCGTGACGGAGAGCGTCCAGCCCATAGCGTCGCAGAACTTCTTGTACATCTGGAACAGGTCGCCGGCGAAGAGCGCGGCCTCGTCGCCTCCGGTGCCGGCGCGGATTTCCATCTGCACGTTCTTGGCATCCTCCGGGTCTTTGGGCACGAGGGCGATTTTGATTTCCTCTTCGAGCTTGGGTTGCAGTTCCTCGTTGGCCTGCAGCTCCTCGCGCGCCATTTCCTTAAGGTCGGGGTCGCTCTCGTTGGCAAGTATGTCCTTGGCCTCTTTTATCGAGTTGAGGCACGTTATGTATTTCTTCCGCGCCTTCATTATGTCGTCAAGGTCTTTGTATTCACGCGTCAGGCGGACATACCTCTCCTGGTCTGCGATGACGGACGGGTCGGTGATTAGCGTCGATATTTCCTCATACCGGCTTTCAAGTCCTTCAAGTTTTTCCAATATGCTGTTGTTGTCTGCCATCGCTTAATAATTAAATTCTCCAAATTCAGACTTTATCGTCAGGCTCTTGACTCCTTCTTCTATGTGTCCGATTATCTGTGCGTCGATGTTGAAACTCTTGCTTATGGCGATGACACGCTCTGCGGTTTCGGGGCTTACGTATATTTCCATGCGGTGTCCCATGTTGAAGACTTTGTACATTTCCTGCCAGTCCGTGCCGCTCTGCTCTTTTATGAGTTTGAACAATGGCGGAACGGGGAACATGTTGTCTTTCACGACACGGCAGTTGTCGCCCACGAAGTGCAACACCTTTGTCTGCGCTCCTCCCGTGCAATGTACCATTCCGTGTATTTCGGGGCGCAGCTCGTCAAGCATCTTCTTGATGACCGGGGCGTATGTTCGGGTGGGCGAGAGTACGAGCTGGCCAACGTTTACAGGTACTCCGTCAATGGTGTCGGTGAGTTTATAGCTTCCGCTGTACACAAGTTCTTCGGGTACGGCGTGGTCGTAGCTTTCCGGATATTTCCCTGCAATGTATTTTGAGAAAACGTCATGGCGTGCGCTCGTCAGTCCGTTGCTGCCCATTCCGCCGTTGTAGCGGTTCTCGTAAGTGGCCTGTCCGAACGAGGCGAGGCCTACGATTACGTCGCCCGGACGTATGTTCGCGTTGTCGATTACGTCGCTCCGCTTCATTCTGCACGTCACGGTGGAGTCTACAATGATTGTCCTTACGAGGTCGCCCACGTCGGCTGTCTCGCCTCCTGTGGCGTATATGCCTATACCCATGTCGCGCATTGCGGCCAGCAGTTCGTCTGTTCCGTTGATTATGGCGGAGATTACTTCGCCCGGCACGAGCATCTTGTTGCGTCCGATGGTGCTCGATACGAGTATGTTGTCAACCGCTCCTACGCATAGCAGGTCGTCAGTGTTCATTATCAGGGCGTCCTGCGCTATGCCTTTCCATACGCTCAGGTCGCCTGTCTCTTTCCAGTAAGTGTATGCCAATGACGATTTCGTGCCGGCACCGTCGGCGTGCATGATGTTGCAATACTCCGGGTCTCCGCCGAGAATGTCGGGTATAATCTTACAGAAGGCTTGTGGGAATATTCCCTTGTCGATGTTCTTTATGGCGTTGTGAACATCCTCCTTGGCGGCCGAAACGCCGCGCATCATGTAACGATTGCTTGAATCCATTGTTTTTATATTTAGTGAACGGGTAGCAAGCGGACATGCTGGCAAGGAACTTGGCCTTGCCTATTGTCGTTTGTACGCTGGCCTCCTTGTGTCTTGTTACTTGTTTGTTGAGTTGCCGTTCCAGAACTCCCAGCTTGCGAATGCTTGCAGGAGTAGCATTTCCAAGCCGTTTTTTACGGTGGCTCCGCGTTCCGCTCCTTTCTTCATAAACAGGGTCTGGTCGGGATTGTATAATAGGTCGTAAAGCAAGTTCCTGCTGTCCATCGCTTCATAAGGAAGTTTCGGACATTCGTCAATGTGAGGATACATTCCGCACGGGGTGCAGTTTACGATTACGTTGTACTCATGTATTATATCGGGTGTAATCCTTTCGTATTGTATAGTGCCGGGGCGTTCGTACCTGCTTACGAACACAGTCTCGAGACCGAGAGACTTCAAACCGTAATCGATGGCTTTCGACGCTCCACCCGTACCAAGGATAAGGGCTTTCTTATGGAAACGCTCAAGTATCGGCTCGATGCTTTTCGTAAATCCTATGACGTCGCTGTTATACCCTTTCAGTTTCGTTTCGTTGCCCTTGTGCTCTACTTTTATGACGTTGACTGCGCCTATTGCGCGTGCTTCCGGACTTACGGTGTCAAGGAATGGGATTACTTTTTCTTTGTAAGGTATGGTGACATTCAGACCGCGCAATTCAGGGTTGGATGCCAATACTTCGGGCAAGGCGTCGATGGTAGGTATCTCAAAGTTGATATACTGTGCGTCGATGTTCTCGTTCTCAAACTTCTCGTTGAAATAGCTTATCGAGAATGAATGTCCGAGCGGATAACCTATAAGTCCGTATTTGTCCATGATGTTATTTATTTGATAGCGAAATAACAAGTACATATGCCGAAAGTCAGACGCTTGAACCTGGCGTCTGAAAATCCGGCTTTCCTGAATATCCCGACCATTTCCTCGCCCTGTGGAAAGGATTCTATCGTGGATATGAGATATTTGTAAGCTTCGTTGTCTTTTGAAATGAGCTTGCCGTAGAGTGGGAGAAGCGTGTGTGAATATATCCAGAACAGCTGCCTCATGGGGAAGTGCACAGGGCGGCTAAGCTCGAGAATGCTCAGCTTGCCGCCGTCTTTCAGTACGCGGCACATCTCTTTGAGACATGCGTCAAGATTTTGGAAATTCCTTATGCCGAAGGCTGTTGTTATGGCGTCGAACGTATTGTCGTCAAACGACATGCGTTCACAGTCTTCCTTTTTGAAGGATATGATGTTGTCAAGCTTCGCGGCCTTGGCCTTTTCCTCTCCGATACGCATCATGCCTTCGGAGATGTCAATGCCTACCACCTTTTGGGGCCGCAGTTTAAGCGCTGACATTATGGCAAAATCGCCTGTGCCTGTCGCAATGTCAAGTATTGTTTCAGGCTTGTACGGCTTCAGTTGGCTGATGGCTTTCTTGCGCCAAAGGTTGTCGATGCCGAAGGATAGGCGGTGATTGAGCAAATCGTAGGAGTGTGCAATGTTGTCAAACATAGTCTCCACCTGCTTGCTCTTTTCCTGTCCGTTGCCGTAAGGCGTTATTTTTTCCTGCCGATAAGTCATGTATGTATTTGAACGTTGGGAATGAGAATTGGAATTTATGATTGGCTTATATTGTCTGGATGAGACTTATAAGTTATTGTAATCATAATTTCCAATTCTCCATTCTCAATTTAAATTCTTGTCAGAGTGTCTTCAAATATTCAGTGACGTTTTTTTCTATACGTGCTGCGATGTCTCCTTCTTCCGCCGCCTTGTCAAACTTGTCGCCGGTGATGTGCTCGAACAGTTCGATATATCGCTCGCTTACGCTTTCGGCATATTCGTCGGTTATTTCCGGCATTACCTGTCCCGGCTCGTTCATGAAGTTGTGTTCGATGAGCCACTGGCGTACAAATTCCTTTGACAACTGTCGTTGCGGCTCGCCCTTTTCAAACTTCTCCTCGTAGCCGTCGGCGTAGAAATAGCGGCTACTGTCAGGCGTATGTATCTCGTCGATGAGATATACTTTGCCGTCACGCTTGCCGAACTCATATTTTGTGTCAACAAGGATAAGTCCGTGCTTTGCAGCTATTTCCTGTCCGCGGGCAAAGATTTTGCGTGTGTAGCCTTCCATTACCTCATAGTCTTCCTTGCTGACTATGCCCTGGGCGATTATTTCCTCTTTCGATATGTTCATGTCGTGACCTTCGTCAGCCTTGGTGGTCGGCGTAATGATAGGCTCGGGGAAACGCTGGTTTTCGCGCATTCCGTCAGGCAGCTTGACGCCGCACAGCTCGCGACAGCCCTTCTGGTATTCACGCCACGCAGAGCCGGTAAGTATGGAACGGATAATCATTTCCACGCGGAATCCTTCGCATTTCAGGCCGACAGTAACCATAGGGTCGGGTGTGGCGAGCTTCCAGTTGGGGCATATGTCTGTAGTCTGGTCGAGGAATTTTGCCGCAATTTGGTTCAGTACCTGTCCTTTGAACGGTATGCCTTTGGGCAGGACTACGTCGAAGGCTGAAATCCTGTCTGTTGCAATCATTACAAGGATGTCGTCATTGATGTTGTACACATCACGCACTTTTCCGTGGTAAACGCTTTTCTGTCCGTCAAAATGGAATTCTGTCTTTGTTAATGCTTTCATCTTTATTTTGTTTTATTATGACCGATGGATATGCAAGCCGATGAGTTGAGGGCGCATTCCGCTCACTGCTCTCCGCCGGCAGCCTTGTCCTTGCTACGTTCGTGCCTGTCGTAAGCTTGTACTATGCGGGTTACGAGCTTGTGCCTTACAATGTCTTTGTCGTTCATTCTTACGATGGATATGCCCTCCACGCCGTCCAGTATGCTGATGGCCTCGCGCAGTCCGCTTGTCGTTCCGTGCGGCAGGTCTACCTGTGTCAGGTCGCCGGTGATAATCATTTTTGTGTTCCACCCCATTCTTGTGAGGAACATCCTGATTTGCGCCGTGGTCGTGTTCTGTGCTTCGTCAAGTATCACGACGGCATCGCTCAAAGTGCGTCCGCGCATGAAGGCCAGCGGCGCTATCTGTATTATGCGCTTCTCCATCATGTCCTGAAGTTTTACGGCAGGCAACATGTCTTCGAGGGCATCGTATAAAGGTTGCAGATAGGGGTCTATCTTATCCTTCATGTCACCAGGCAGAAAGCCCAGTTTTTCACCGGCTTCTACGGCCGGCCGGCTCAATATGATTTTCTTTGCGGTCTTTTCCTTCAACGCTTTCACGGCCAAGGCTATGCTCAGGTACGTCTTGCCTGTTCCTGCCGGGCCTATGGCGAATACCATGTCCGTTTTTCCGTAGGCGTCTATTAGGCGTTGCTGGTTTTCGCTGCGGCTTTTTATTGGACGTCCCGAGATGTTGTACACAACCACGTCTTTTGCCGTGTCATCTTTCGTCTTTCGTCCTTTTATTATGTCTATAATGTCTTCTTCGCTGATAGAGTTGTATTTCAGCACATGCCTTCTTAACTTCTCGATGTTTTCCTCGAAGTCGGCCATAAGCTCCTCGTCGCCAAGTACCCGTATTACATTGTCCCGGGCTACTATCCTGAGTTTCGGGTATAGAGCCTTGATTATCTGCAAATAGGCGTTGCCAGCCCCATACAGCATTACGGGGTCGATGTCTTCAAGTACGATGTGTTTCTCTATCAATTTGCCGTTGTTTTTTATTTTTGTGCAAAATTACGGATTTTTCCCAATATTACATTGGTTTTATAAATCTTTTTATCAGAATGAGTGAAAAACGGCATTGTTTTCCAACGCTTTACAAAAGGCCGTCTTTCGTCTTTCGAAAGGCCGTCAATCGCAAGCTTAAAGACGGCCTTTTGCATTGCGAAAGATGGTCTTTTACAATGAGCATGATTTTCAGGTGGATTGCTGATGCTTAATTTATGGTTTATTAGTAAAAATTAAGTTGTATGTAATCGTATGTTTACGTATCTTTGCGCAATGATTATTTCGTGTTGTTTAGACACCAAATAAACTTGCTGTTATAATATAATAATGTGATACTGTGATGAAACTATTTACCTTTATTACAACGTTGTGTGTGTCGATGGCTTTTACGCCGTCATCAGCGAGGGTGGCTGGCGTGGCGGCAATGCCTGATTCTGTTTATCTCTTTGCATACGCCACGGCCGGCGACGACGGCCGGAGCGGTCTGCGGTTCGCATGGAGTCGTGATGGTGAAGACTGGTTCCGTGTAGGTGAAGGCCGTTCGTTCCTGAAATGCGATTACGCCAACTGGGGCGGCGAAAAGCGTATGGTGAAGCCTCGGCTTGGCCGTACAGCCGACGGTAGATGGCATTGTGTATGGCAACTCAACCGTGGCGGCATGGAGTTTGCCCATTCGTCATCGGCCGACTTGACACGTTGGAGCAGCCAGACGTATTTTACGGAGGCGCAGCGTGGTGTGTATGCTGGCGATGACTGCATGTCGCTTCCGTTCAAGAACGTATCGGTTAACGGCGCGATGGAAAGCGGCACGGTGAACAAGGTGGCATGGCATGAGATTGAAAGGCTTGAGCAGTATGCCGACGCAAAGGCTTACCGTGAGTGTCTTTATTCGGAACGCGCCGCGGATGACGGTGTGCGCTTTGCCGGACTTGAGCCTGTAACTGCCGAGCTCAATGTATATCCTGAAAAAGCGAAGGCAATCAGCGACAAGCTGATAGGCGTATTTTTTGAGGATATAAATTATGGTGCCGATGGCGGACTGTATGCAGAGCTTGTGCAGAACCGCGATTTTGAATATACTGAAGGTGAGGGCAGGGCGGCTGGTTGGGGGCCTTTGTACGCCTGGACGGTTGCCGGTGACGGTATGTCAGTCAAGATAGATACGGTGAAACCTATACACGTAAACAACCCTCACTATGCTTCGCTTCATGTTGAAAAGTCTGGAGCCGGATTTGTGAATGCGGGCTATGATGGATTTGTTGTGCGTGAAAACGGGAAGTACCTGTTGACGGTCTTTGTCCGTTTGGCAGGGGATGAAAGCTCGGCGGGCAATTCTCCGTCACGCAATTCTTCGTCGAAAATCAAGATAGGGCTGCGAGGAAAGGACGGTAATGTCATTGCTGAAAAGACGTTTAAGGTATCGTCGCACGACTGGGTGCAGCTTTCGGGTACTCTGCGTGCCGGGGCTTCGGCTGATGATGCTGTGCTTTTTATCACGCCGATGGCTGTAGGCCGGTATGACGTTGACATGGTGTCGCTGTTCCCTGAAAAGACTTTTCGCGGACACAAGAACGGCTTGCGTGCCGACCTTGCACAAGCCATAGCCGATATTCATCCTAAGTTTGTCCGCTTCCCCGGCGGTTGCGTGGCTCACGGACAAGGTATAGACAACATTTATCGTTGGAAAAACACAATTGGTCCGCTGTACGCTCGCAAGCCGATGAAGAACCTTTGGGGTTATCATCAGACGATGGGCTTGGGCTATTATGAGTATTTTCAGTTTTGTGAGGACATCGGGGCGGAGCCTTTGCCGGTAGTTGCCGCAGGGGTGCCGTGTCAGAACAGCAACTGCATTCCCGGCAAGTTGCTCGGTGGAGGACAGCAAGGCGGTATACCAATGGGGGACATGGACGAATATGTACAAGACATTCTTGACCTGATTGACTATGCCAACGGCGGCCCTAAGACAAACAAGTGGGCCAAGATGCGTGCCGATGCCGGCCATCCAGAGCCATTTAACCTTAAATATATTGGCATTGGCAATGAAGACCAGATAACCGATGTGTTCAAAGAACGCTTTACGATGATTTATGAAGCAATGAAGAAACATCATCCTGAAATAACCGTTATAGGGACTGTCGGCCCGTTCTATGAGGGCACGGACTATGATGAAGGATGGCGCTTGGCTGATAGTTTGGACGTTCCTATGGTAGACGAGCATTATTATAATTCGCCCGGTTGGTTTATATATAACCAGAATTTCTATGACCGTTATGACCGCACAAAGTCGAAGGTGTATCTCGGTGAGTATGCAGCACATCTGCCCGGACGTCCCAATAATATTGAGACCGCTTTGGCGGAAGCCTTGTATCTTACATCGTTGGAGCGTAACGGCGATGTGGTTCTGATGGCTTCCTACGCGCCTCTGCTGGCAAAAGAAGGGCACACTCAGTGGAATCCTGACATGATATATTTCAATAACAAGGAGGTAAAGCCTACCGTCGGGTATTACGTTCAGCAAATGTTTTCCCGCAATTCCGGCGTGGAATATTGGCCTGCTGATGTAAAAACAAGCAACGCACGTAGCGATGTGCGCAGTCGTATAGCAACGTCGGTCGTGCGCGACGGTGAAACTGGTGACGTAATTGTCAAGCTTGTAAACATGTTGCCGGTAGATGTTGTTACAAAAATGGTTATGCCTGATGGTATGAAGGATAACCAGGCACGCCTTACAGTCTTGACGGATGAGCCTGCGGACAAGGACGCACGGCCGGTGGATGGCTTTATAAGCGTGGGTGACGGGGCAGAATATAAGATGCTGCCATACTCGCTTAGCGTGATAAGAATGAAGTGTATAACTGAAAAACGTAAATAAAATGAAAACTATTAAGACATTATTTGCACTATCATTTGCCTGTATTACGGCCAGTGCACAGCATTCGGGCTATCCTGTTACGCCTGTTCCTTTTACCGCGACGCATGTCAGCGGAGGTTTCTGGAAGCACCGGCTTGATGCTTGTCGTGACGTTACCGTGCCTTTGGCTTTCTCAAAGTGTGAGGAGTCAGGGCGTTATGCTAACTTTATAAAGGCAGCCCATCCGTGTGATACGTTCAAAGTCGGTGGTTTCCCTTTTGACGATACAGACGTATATAAAACCATAGAGGGGGCAAGTTATTTGCTCCAGACATATCCGGACAAGCGCATGGAACGCTATATAGACAGTGTACTTGTCATAGTGGCAGGTGCTCAAGAGCCTGACGGCTATCTCTATACGGCGCGCACTATGAACCCGAAGCATCCGCACGCGTGGGCAGGAGCCAACCGATGGGACGCCGTAGAGGGAGGCAGCCATGAGCTGTACAATCTCGGCCACATGATAGAAGGGGCTGTGGCATATTACCAGGCTACAGGCAAGCGCAACTTCCTGGATATAGCAATGCGTTATGCCGATAATGTTTGCAAGACGATAGGGGCCGGTGAAGGGCAGATAGTTCGCGTGCCGGGACACCAGATTGCCGAAATGGCCTTGGTAAAGTTGTATCTTGCGACGGGAGAAAAGATATATCTGGACGAGGCAAAGTTCTTCCTCGATATGCGTGGGCGTACCTCGCACAAGGATGAATACAGCCAGGCGCACAAGCCTGTCGTCGCACAGGATGAGGCTCTCGGCCACGCCGTGCGCGCTACATATATGTATTCGGGTATGGCCGATGTGGCGGCTTTAACCGGCGATACGGCATATATTCATGCTATTGACAGGATTTGGGACAATATCGTAAGCAAGAAACTTTACCTTACGGGCGGCATTGGCTCGCGTGCAAGCAACGAGGGCTTTGGCGCCAATTACGAGTTGCCTAATGCCACTGCGTATTGTGAGACATGTGCGTCGATAGGCAATGTGTATGTAAACCATCGCTTGTTCCTCTTCCATGGTGACGGAAAGTATTACGATGTGCTTGAGCGTTCGCTGTATAACGGCGTATTGGCTGGCATTTCACTCAAAGGCGACGCCTTTTTTTACCCCAACCCGTTAGAGTCAGCCGGAGGATACGAGCGCAAGCCTTGGTTCGGCTGTGCCTGCTGTCCGTCAAACCTGTGCCGCTTTTTGCCGTCTGTTCCGGGATACGTTTATGCTACGCGTGATGACAGCCTGTATGTCAACCTGTTTATGGAAGGCACGTCGGATTTGAATATTGGTAAAAACAAGGTCAGGCTGATGCAGAAAACCGAATATCCTTTTGACGGCGAGATAGCGTTGACTATCGCCAAAGGCGGCGGTAACTTCGCCATGAAAATACGCATACCGGGATGGGTGCGCGGTGATGTCGTGCCGAGCGATTTGTACCGTTTTGTCGATAACAGGCAGACGCATTACACTGTAAAAGTGAACGGAAAGGTTGTTGAAAGCACGATAGACAAAGGATATTTCACGATAAACCGCAAATGGAGGAAAGGTGATGTTGTGACTATATCACTTGACATGGTTCCGCGCCTTGTGGCTGCCAATGACAAGGTAGAGGCCGACCGCGGAATGCTAGCCATAGAGCGAGGCCCGTTGGTATACTGTGCAGAATGGCCGGACAATGAGGGATTGGACATTTTCTCGATACTTCTGCCACGCAATCCCAAGCTTGTTGTGACCGACAGGAAAGCTCCTGGAGGCGGCGATGTGATAACGGCGGGAGTGCAAAAGGTAGCATACGACGGCGACGGACGTTTGGTAACTACTGACGCTGTGCTTAATTTAATCCCTTATTACGCATGGGCAAACCGCGGGCAAGGCAAGATGTCGGTGTGGCTTCCGTATGAGGCCGGCGCAATGCACCTCGGTCCTGCATTGAAGGTTGGTTCTAACGAGTTCCTTGACAAATAACGGTTTGCGATGCCGCAGACGGCAGGCTTGCAATCAGTTTGATTTCCAATGATTTATGAAAGGCGGCATTTCACAACCTGAAATGCCGCCTTTCATAGTGTAAAATGCCGTCTTTTGCAAGCTGAAATGCCGCCGATTGGAAAATGCCTATTGACCGTTCGTATGCGTACGGATTTTTGTTTAGGTTTTATTCCGCTTTGTTTACCTTGTCGCCCTAAAGCTCTCGGTGTTGATGTATCTACGTTTCATAAAGCGTTTGTAGATGTTGGCTATCCATAGATTGTGGGTAACCATGAATGCTATGCCGGCAATCAGCAGGGTAAGATATGCTATGTTTTCGGTAAAAGAAGTTCTAAGTATGGAAATGACGACTACGGGCAGGAACATTGCCACGATGAGTGCTACCACCTGGAAATAGTTGTTCTCCATGTTGCCCTTGCTTATGAATTTTGTGTTTAGCGGCATTGTCTGCCTGTTATATACGGCCATTTGCATGAAAAGGCAATACACAGGGCCGGCCGTGAAGCACATCATCGACAACAAAGCCAATAGGCTGTGCTTGCCGGTAAACACGGTTGGCAGCATCAGCAGCATGGGCAGCACGAGCATCGAGCTGTAAAAGTAATACTTGGCTTTTAGCAATTGCATGATGTTCTCCTTATGTATGGCAAGGCAGTCGATATAATTGCCTTCCGCACACATTATCTTTATTAGCGTGTTCGCGCCGTAAATCAGGAATACATAAGCAACCCAGAATATTTTGGAAAAATCGTCTTGGTAAAGGTCTGTAAATGAAACGACAAGGCTGAGGAATATTGCAAAGATAGTGCTGAATATAAACGACTTGCGCATGTTCTTGTTACGTATCAGGCTTTTAACTTCAAGTTTGATGTATTCGCCGGTTTGTCCGTACTTGTCAAACATGCGAAACTCCGTCACGCTTTTCATCTTTGCGTCGCCGACATTGGCGTTCTCTATGTATGTGAAATGGTATTGCAGCCGTTTGTTCACCTCCACGAACGCCCAGAGCAATAGTAGCAGCGGCAGGTAATACAATGGATTCCAGAATGTGAAGCCTCTGCCAAGCGCGGAATATATATCGAACAATGCCTCAAAGTCGTCAATATAAATAGGTGAGAATACGGCGGCATATACAATGATTGGCAATATCCACCATTTCAAACTTTGGTTGATGAGCGTTCTTACAAGCATGTACCATTGGCTGTTGACCGTCACCATAACTTGAAAAGATATGATAATGCCCAATGACGCGGCCAGGCCGTCGCTGAAGAGTGTCGTCATCAGCACGTACGGTATCGTGACTGCAGTCCATATAAGGTTGTTGGGCGTGGCGATGCTCGACAGGACAAACATCTCGACGCATGTATATTTAGGTATAGGCAGCAGCGAGTATGGCTTTATAAGTTGTACGGGCGTCTGTTGGCTGATAAACCTGAAGCCGAAATCTACGGCAAGGAAAAACGGCATCAGGCCGAAAATGAATTCGTATGGCGTCGTTGAGCTTGACGTGTTGGCCAAAAGAGCCAGCATGATTGCGATGAAAACGAGGTAGAGTATTACGAATGCGCCACCTATGTATAACAGCACTTTGGCCGTCTTGTTTTGTTCGTATGCCACGCTGCGCTTTTCGGCCAGCTTGATGTGGCGGCGCAAAATGCGAAACAATTGCAGCTTGTTCATGTTGTCGTTATTGTGTTTTACGGTTATATGACCGTATATCCAAATTTATCTTAGGTCAACGACTTCTGCGTTGGGGAAGTCTTTGGAGTTGAAGCGGAATGTCGCGTCAGACAGTTTCTTTGCTTTGAAATTAGAGACTTTTATTGTCGTCCATCCGTTGCTTTGGCGCATCTTTATGGTTTGCGGCAGGTAGTTGCGTCCTATTGTTATGTACATTTCCTTGATGGTGCGCTTTTGGTTGGTGGCGTAAAGGTGTATCTGCCATCCGCCCGAAACGTTTTTCATGTCCAGTTTGAAGCCGTTTTTATATATGTTTATGAATTTGTACGGATTCATTGACTGTTGCTGTGCTTCGGTAGGCGTGCTGATGTTTACCTCTTGGCTGCTTTTCATGTACGTCCATTGCGTCTTTCCGTCAAACCATACTATTGCTTGCTGGGTGCGCGCGTTGAATTTGTTGCCTTTGATTGCAATTGTCCCGGATGAGTTGCCGTATTTCCCGCTTGCGCTAAAATTAGCGCTTGCACCGTTTTTGTTGCCGATGATTGATGCCGTTTTGTCAAGTATCTTGCGGGCTTGCGCGGCATTTTGAGCATTAATGCCAACAACCGTTATTATAAAGAAAAGCAATATCAGTGATAATTTTTTCATATTCGTTATATTATATTTTGCTTTTTGTTTTAAATGTTATCGTTTTAGTTGTGAAAGTAAAGTTTCAAGACTGTTTTCGTCCTGTATCAACACTTCACGTGGCTTGCTGCCTTGGGCGGCTCCTACAATGCCAGCTTTTTCCAGTTGGTCCATCAGTCTGCCAGCCCTGTTGTAGCCGATTGAGAAGCGGCGTTGTATCATGCTGGTTGAGCCTTGTTGGCTAAGCACAATGGCTCTGGCTGCCTCTTCAAACAACGGGTCAATATTGTGGACTTCAAGGTTGCCGCCACCAATATCACCTCCTTCGTCTGATGCAGGTTCGGGTAGCTCCATCGGTTCAAGCGGTCCGGGCTGTTCTGCAATGTATTGGTTTATCCTCTCTATTTCAGAAGTGTCTATAAATGCACACTGCACTCTGACAGGTTCGTTGCCGTTGAGGAACAGCAGGTCGCCGCGGCCTATCAGCTGGTTCGCACCGGGACGGTCGAGGATTGTCCTTGAGTCAATCATTGCACTGACCCTGAATGCCATTCTGCCAGGGAAGTTGGCCTTGATGTTACCGGTAATGATTGATGTCGTCGGCCTTTGCGTGGCTATTACCATGTGTATTCCAACGGCGCGCGCCAATTGGGCGATGCGCGCAATTGGTAGTTCTATTTCCTTGCCGGCTGTCATTATAAGGTCTCCGAATTCGTCGATTACTACGACAACATAAGGCATGTATTCGTGGCCGTCAGTCAGCTTAAGCTGATGGTTTATGTATTTTTTGTTATATTCCTTGATGTTCCTTGCTCCGGCAAGCTTTAGCATGTCGTATCTTGAATCCATCAGTTTGCACAAGCTGTTCAGCGTCCTGATAACTTTTGTAACATCAGTTATTATGGGTTCTTCATTGTCGTCTGGCACTTTGGCCATGAAGTGTTGTGCTATTGGGGCATATACACTGAACTCCACTTTCTTAGGGTCTATCAGTACAAGTTTCAGTTCGTTGGGATGTTTCTTATAAAGCAGTGATGTAATGATTGCATTCAGGCCGACAGACTTACCCTGGCCGGTAGCACCGGCAACCAATAAGTGTGGCAATTTAGCCAAGTCAACCATAAATATTTCATTGGTTATGGTTTTTCCTATTGCTATCGGCAAATCCATTGTTGTCTCCTGGAAGCGTTTTGAATTGAGTATGCTTTCCATCGAGACAATGTTCTGTTTTTTATTAGGCACCTCAATACCAATCGTTCCTTTGCCGGGTATTGGCGCGATTATTCGTATGCCAAGTGCTGCAAGGCTTAGAGCTATGTCGTCCTCAAGGTTTTTGATTTTTGATATTCTTATGCCTTCCGCAGGTGTTATCTCATATAACGTTATGGTTGGCCCGACGGTAGCCATTATTGTTTTTATTTGCACTCCGAAGTTGTTGAGCACTTCCACAATACGGTTTTTGTTTGCGGTTTGCTCTTTCATGTCGATATAAGGCTTGCCGTCGTTTTCATATTTTTGCAGCAGGTCGAGTGTAGGATATTTATATTTGGTCCACGGTTCGCGTGGGTCAATGGGTACAGACTGGTCTTTGGGGCCTGACACATCTTTTGAATCAGCTTTTGTCTCGTTGTCAGTTTGATTTATTATCATCTCCTGTTGAGGCTCGTTTGGGCTGTTTTCTACGGTTTTGATTTCTTCCGTAACATCTTTCTTGCCTTCATTTTCTGTGAAAACAACAGTTTGCGGCTCGGGGTCGTCAAATGTAGTAGGGTCTTCAAGTGTTTGTATTGTGTTACCGTCTTGTTGTGGCTTGTCTAACACATTTGTAAATCCGAATTTTACTTTTCTTGTAAGCGTGCCAATAGGATTTAACATGTTGCGCACCACGTTTATGGTCTCTTTACTTAAATATGTAAGGAATATTATCGCCGTAAGCAGCAATATGGCCATCAGCCCATATACACCAACAATATTTTCAAGCCATTGGCTACAATATAAACCATGGTCTCCACCCGGGTTATATATGTTGCTGCCCATGATAGGGGTCAGTATTTTGGCTGCCATGACAGAAAACCATATCATGGCAATCATCAGGCATATAAACCATTTTAGAAGGTTTATTTTATACGCATTGACAAGTCTCAATCCTGCCAAACCCATGAATATGGGTATTATGAAGGCGGAAAGCCCGAAACATCTTGATATGAAAAAGTATGAAACAAATGCGCCAAAAGAGCCGCAACTGTTTTTGAATTCCCTGTTTTTGTTGAGTATCTCTTGAGGACTATGGTCTAATATTATGCTTTGGTCGTATTGCCCGGTAGAGAAAAACGAAATGAATGCTATTATCGTATAAATGGCTAGCAGGATTAATACTATGCCGAGGATGAAGTTCAGAATGTCGTTTTGGAGTATGGCTTTAATTCCGATAACTTCACTGAATGATTTATCGGAACGCATATTTTTTTTCTTACCCATTGGCTTATTTGAAGTTTTATTTGCAAAAGTAATCGAAAAATGTCAGAAGTAACATAGAAGTCGCCTTTTTTTTATATTTTTGCACACCATTTGTGAAGTCTTGTCGGCTTCGTTTTGTTTTTATTTATGGGAAAAGTTATATATAGCAAATTTGACAAACATAATATCCAAGAGCTGCCAAGAGCTGTTTTTGACGGTAGGATAATAGTAATTAACACTGCGGCAGAAGCCGAAAAGGCGGTCGGGTATTTGCTTTCTCAAGATATTCTTGGCGTGGATACGGAGACGAAACCTTCGTTTAAGAAGGGACGTTCGCATGAGGTTGCATTATTGCAAGTGTCAACACATGACACTTGTTTCCTTTTCCGTTTGAACCTAACAGGGATGACTCCGGCGATAATACGTTTGCTTGAAGATGTGAATGTAACCAAGGTAGGGCTATCTTTGCATGATGACATGAACTCATTGCATAAGCGTGCCGACTTTACTCCGGGCAAGTTCATTGACTTGCAGAAGCATGTTGGTGAACTTGGCGTAGAGGATTTAAGCTTGCAGAAGCTTTATGCAAACTTCTTTCATCAGAAAATAAGCAAGTCTGTGCGTTTGAGTAATTGGGAGACTGACGTGCTTAGCGACAGCCAAAAGCTGTATGCAGCCACAGACGCATGGGCTTGCATAAACATTTACGAGGAACTGTGCCGCCTCGAAAAAACAGGTGATTACCAACTTATAAAGATTGACGAACAAAAGAATTGATGACATGTACAAGAACATATATCTGAAAAAGGGCAAAGAAGATAGTCTGAAACGTTTTCACCCATGGGTGTTTTCGGGTGCGATAAGCCATCTGGATGAGAATATAGAAGAAGGAGATACCGTGCGCGTCATCACGGCTGATGGTGAATTCATTGCCATAGGTCATTTTCAAATTGGAAGCATCGCAGTGCGTGTCCTTTCCTTTGAAGATATTGATATAGACGGAGCTTTTTGGCGCAAGCGTTTATCCTCGGCTTTAACCATGCGCCAAAATATAGGCATAGCAGATAATCCGGACAACAATACGTACCGTCTTGTACACGGCGAGGGCGACAATCTGCCGGGACTGGTCGTTGATTGTTACGGCAAGACCGCCGTGATGCAGGCCCATAGTGTAGGAATGCACGTGTGCCGGAATGAGATTGCGCGTGCGCTTGTTGATGTAATGGGTGACAGGATAAAGCACGTTTACTATAAAAGCGAGACAACTCTGCCTTACAAGGCCGGTTTAGGACAGGAAAACGGCTTTATTTATGGAGGCTGTGATGACAACGTTGCCGTTGAAAACGGTCTGAAGTTCCATGTAGACTGGCTGAAAGGACAGAAGACGGGCTTCTTTGTAGACCAACGCGAAAACCGTCTTCTGCTTGAACGTTATGCAAAAGACAAAACGGTGTTGAACATGTTTTGTTATACGGGCGGATTTTCTTTTTACGCTATGCGCGGCAATGCCAGGCTCGTGCATTCGGTTGACAGCAGCGCGAAAGCCATAGAGCTGACGAATGCCAATGTCGAGTTGAATTTCCCAGGAGACAGCCGCCATGAGGCGTTTTGCGAGGATGCGTTCAAGTTCCTCGATACAGCCGACGGCAAGTATGACCTAATCATACTCGACCCTCCTGCCTTTGCAAAGCACAGGGCGGCGTTGCATAATGCGTTAAAAGGTTATACCCGGCTTAACGTCAAGGCCTTGGAGCGTATCAAGAGCGGCGGAATATTGTTTACTTTCAGTTGCAGCCAGGTTGTGACGAAGGATAATTTCCGCAATGCGGTATTTACCGCCGCAGCTTTGGCGAAGCGCAATGTCCGTATATTGCACCAGCTTCATCAGCCAGCCGACCATCCAATCAACATATATCATCCTGAGGGTGAATACCTCAAAGGCTTGGTGCTGTATGTTGAATAAGCGTTTTTTACAGAAAGTATCGAAGTTCATTGCATTCCACAAGCTGATGGAATGCAATGGGAAGTACCTTGTCGCGCTGTCAGGAGGGGCTGACAGCGTGGCGTTGTCGTTGGCGTTGCGTGAGCTTGGTTTTGATGTTGAGGCCGCCCATTGCAACTTTCATCTGCGTGGTGACGAGTCAGACCGCGACGAGCTGTTTTGCTGCCGTTTCTGCGAGATTAACGGCATCAAGCTTCATGTGACACATTTTGATACAGCCGGTTTTGCCGGGTTGCGCAAGATTAGCATTGAAATGGCTGCACGCCATTTGCGTTACGCTTATTTTAAGCGGTTGGCCGAAGATATCGGCGCGTCGGCTATATGTGTAGCACATCATCAGGATGATTCTGTAGAAACGTTGCTGCTTAACCTTATAAGGGGCACGGGCATACACGGGCTTACCGGGATAAAGCCAAAGAACGGCAATATAGTGCGCCCGTTGCTTTGCGTTACAAGGCATGAGATAGAGACAGCATTGGCCGAAGCGGGGCAGGACTTTGTGACTGACAGCACAAACCTTGTTGACGATGTGGTACGGAACAAGATACGTCTTGACATCCTTCCGCTGATGAAAGAAATCAATCCCTCGGTCAGTGACAGCATCGCCAAGACGGCATCACGTGTGGCCGATGTGGCCGACGCCTTTGATGATGTGGTTGAAAGCGTGGCTTCTGTTTCGGTAAACAAGGATGAAACCGGCGGTACGGTAATTATTCATACTGACAAGTTCATGGGCGGACCGGCGTCGGAGTATGTGCTTTTCAGGCTGTTGAAAGGCTATTCTTTCGTCCCCTCGCAGATAGAGCAGATACATTCGGCCATATATAACGGCTCCGGGCGCGTATTCCTTTCATCTACGCACAGGCTGCTGATAGACAGGGGGCGCATTGTCGTAGAGCCGCTGGACGGGCACAGGCAAAGACAGATGCCGATACCCGAATGCGGCGTTTACGTGTATGACGATAGGATGAAGTTGAGGTTTGAGCTTATTGGGCGAAGTCCTGATTTTAAGGTGTCAGCCGACAAATGCCTGTGTTTTGCTGATGCGTCGGCCGTTAAGTTTCCATTGACGGTGAGGACGGTTGAGCCCGGCGACCGTTTTGTACCCTTCGGTATGAAAGGCTCGAAGCTTGTCAGCGATTATCTTACCGACATAAAGCTCAATCTCTTCGACAAGCGGCGGCAACTTGTAGTTGTAGACGCTTCGGGCAGGATAGTGTGGGTGGTCAGCCAAAGGCCGGATGACAGGTGCCGTGTTGGTGAACGCACGCAAACCATACTGAAGATTACCGTCGTAGCGCAATGATGCGAGTGACGTTTTGTCGCCTGTTGCGCGTGGCGGCATAGCAAAGTGTCAGCCGTAAAATGTCGGTCAGCGCGTGCAAAATAGCTTTTTGCAGGTGTTGTTTATGTGGATTTTATGATGTAAAGCCGTTCCACGTGTTGCACGGGACGGCTTTTTACATGCCCGAATGCCATCTTTGAGATTGCAAAATACGGTCTTTTGTCTCTCTTTTTGCCGTCTGTGCGCCCCGCAAATACGGTCTTTCGGGACGCCGATACGCCTTCCGCCGCTGGCGGAGTATGTGGTTATCGGCGACGGATGCCGTCTAAAAAATGTTAAAGAGCCGTTGCGCTTTGCACATATCGCCGTAAAACGTCGTATCTTGCAGTATGTCAGCCGGTTATGTTTGCACACGATTTCTGCGTGTTTTTACGCCAATCGGCCTTTGTTTTTACATCGCGGCTACTCTCAGTGTTAAAACAAAATACAGATTGACAGCCTTATGCCGGTTTGCGCTTACTTTATGACATCTGCTCGGACGGGGCTTGCCTGGCGAAATATTACATGTTCAATTTATATTAAAAAAATGATAACGTAGACATATTTGCCGAAAAATCATTACCTTTGCAATACTGATTTCATGATATTGGTATATGGATATGCAGCCGCGTTGTGGAAACCGGCGAGTTTTTTAGTAAAAAGATTTGATTTGGAGGGAAACAATGACTAAGTACAATATTAATTCAGGCACAAAGAAGGAAGCGGCCTACCGTGCTCTTGTAAGTCCTAAGCTTATGGGGCAGCTTAAGGTCAGGATTGTAAACATATTGTTGAAGAAAAAGAAGTATAAGGACAAGGACTATTCGGCGAAGCGCCTGGCTGAAGACTTGGGCACAAACACCCGTTATGTCTCGGCCGTTGTCAATGTATGTTTTGACATGAATTATACGTCACTTGTCAATAAATACAGGATAGACAATGCGAAGGCGCTGCTTGTGGACAAGCGTTACCGCAACCTGCGGATGGAAGAGATAAGCGACATGTGCGGCTTCTCCAACCGCCAGTCGTTCTATGCGGCTTTCTACAAATATACGGGCGTAACCCCGAGGCGTTATAAGCTGGACAACGCCAAGCAGTAAGGTTCGGCGTAAAATGCTATAAATGAACATGATGACAGATACAGGCTTTAATTACATAGAGGGGCGTTTTGCCGACATAATGATGTTGAGGTACCGGCTGGACAACTTCGACAAACTTTCGCTTAGGCAAAAGAAGCTGGTATATTGCCTGTCGCAGGCCGCCCTGTTTGGCAGGGACATAACCTTTGACCAGTTTGGCAAGTACAACCTGAAGATACGCAAGACTCTCGAAGCTGTATATACAAGCTATGAAGGCGCGCGTGACTCTGCCGACTTCAAGGCTTTTGAAGAGTACCTCAAGCGGGTATGGTTTTCAAGCGGAATATACCATCATTATGGTTGCGACAAGTTCCTGCCTGGCTTCACGGAAGGCTTTTTCGTCAATGCCGTAAAGTCAGTTGACGCTGGTATGCTTCCTTTGGAGCAATGGCAGAGCGTCAAGGGGCTTTGTGATGAATTGTTGCCGGTGATGTTCAATCCGTCAGTCTTGCCCGTCAAGGTATGCAAGAAAGACGGCACGGACTTGGTTGTTTCGTCAGCATGTAACTTCTATGACGGCGTAAACCAACAGGAAGTAGAGGACTATTATTCGTCGGTTAAAGACATGTCTGACGAGGAGCCCGTATCATACGGCCTCAATTCCACGGTTATAAAGACCGAAGATGCCGTACATGAAGAAGTTTGGCGCGTAGGTGGAAAGTATGACAAGGCAATACGCAAGATAGTATTCTGGCTTGAAAAGGCACTAAACTTTGTTGAAAACGAACGTCAGGAAAATATCATTGAGCTGCTTGTAAAATATTACAAGTCAGGCGATTTACGCGTTTTCAATGAATATTGCATTGAATGGGTGTCAGACTCCGCTTCGCTGATAGATTTCATCAACGGCTTCATCGAGGTTTACGACGACCCTCTCGGCATGAAAGGCACATGGGAAGGGCTGGTGGAATACCGCGACATGGAAGGTACAAGGCGCACGCAAGTTATAAGTGCGAACGCCCAATGGTTTGAAGACCACTCCCCGGTTGACCCGCGTTTCAAGAAAGAAAAGGTAAACGGCGTGTCGGCCAACGTCATCTGCGCCGCGATGCTCGGCGGCGGCGAATACCCTTCTACAGCCATCGGCATTAACCTGCCTAACGCCGACTGGATACGCGCCCGGCACGGCAGCAAGAGCGTTACGATAAGCAACATCATAAATGCCTATAACGAAGCTGCGCGCGGAAACGGGTTTGACGAAGAGTTTGTAGTCGATGACGGCACGAAGGCTTTGCTGCGCGAGTATGGCGACATCTGCGACATCATACATACCGACCTGCACGAATGTCTCGGGCATGGCAGCGGCAGGTTGCTTCCGGGTGTTGACCCTGACGCGCTAAAAGCTTATGGCAACACGATAGAGGAGGCGCGCGCAGACCTTTTCGGGCTGTATTATGTGGCTGACGAAAAGATGCTTGAGCTCGGCCTTTTGCCCGACAAGGAAGCATACAAGGCCGGTTATTATTCGTACATAATGAACGGATTGCTGACCCAACTGGCACGCATCAAGCGCGGCAACGAAATAGAGGAAGCCCACATGCGTGACCGTGCCCTCATAGCGCGCTGGTGTTATGAGAACGGACGCGAAGGCAACGTGATAGAGCTGGTACGTACGTCGGGAAAAACGTATGTGCGGATAAATGATTATGTGAAGCTTAGAGGCTTGTTCGGCCGGCTTCTCGCCGAAGTACAGAGGATAAAGAGCGAAGGCGATTATGAGGCGGCTCGCCAATTGGTTGAGCGTTATGCAGTGAAAGTAGACCCGGGCTTGCACGACGAAATTATTGCAAGGTATTCCAAACTTGGCATACCTCCATATAAGGGGTTCATAAATCCCGTCCTCATCCCGTTGGTCGATGATGCCGGGAACATTGTCGATATACAAGTAGATTACACCGAGACTTATGTCAACCAGATGCTGCGTTACAGCAAGGTTTATTCAACTTTAATATAAAAACCATGAGGCAAGACACACAAGACAGGCTGAAACAGATAAAAGGACGGTTCCGTCTTATGATGAACGGAGTAGCTTCGCAATCCATGCGTGACAAGGGACTGGGCTACAAGATAAATTGGGGCATAGCTCTCCCGGCGCTGAAAGAGATGGCTGCTGAATATGGCAAGGATTATGAACTTGCCATAGAGCTGTGGAAAGAAGACATCCGCGAATGTAAGATTTTGGCAACGCTTATAATGCCGGCGACCGACATGTCAGCCGAATTGGTTGACATTTGGGTGAGCCAGTTGCCTAATCAGGAAATGGCGGAGATGGCCGCCTTCAATCTGTTCAGGCATTTGGACGGAGCCAAAAGATATGCCCTTGGCTGGCTTGCGTCGGAAAACGAGCTTAAGCTTATATGCGGTTACAATGTTCTGTCACGCTTGTTTGCGTCGGGCGAGGAGTTTGACGAGCGCGAGATAAACGAGTTCATAGACCAGGCGCAGACTGCCGTCGCAGATGGCAATGTGTCTGTGCGCCATGCTGTTGTAAACGCCCTGTCGCGTTTTGCACAAGTTGATGGTTTGCATATGAAAATCCTCAAATCGGCATTTAGGTCATACAATTTAGATATTTTTTGATATTTAAAACGGTTGATACGCTATTTTGTTGTATTTTTGTAACCCATACGGCTTGTTTTGACAATGAAAGCTAATTCATACGACGCAGCGAAACAGATATTAAGCAATTACATCGAGCAGAACAAGTATCGCAAGACCCCGGAGCGTTTTGCCGTACTTGAGGCTGTTTATGGCTTTACGTCGTACTTTTCAATACAAGAGCTTGGGGAACGGCTTGAAGTGATGAATTTCCCTGTAAGCAGGGCAACGCTTTACAATACACTGAATTTGTTATTGGAATTGCGTCTTGTAATAGGCTTACGTTTACAAGGTGGTATGCGCTATAGAGCTGGGGTTACTGGTGGAAGATGCCTTCAGGTGTGTACCGTTTGTGGTAAGGTGGAAGATGTAAAAGTTACTGAATTGGCCGATGTTGTGGACGCAATGCATTTAAAACGCTTCCGAAAAGAAAGTTTTTCATTATACATATATGGTACGTGCAGCACTTGCCAGGCATTGTTGACGCGTCAAAAGAGAAAAGAAAACACAAATAACAAGAATAAACATTTGAACGAATATGGAAAAAGGCAAAGTTGATGTCCTGCTCGGTTTGCAATGGGGCGATGAAGGCAAGGGCAAGGTAGTTGATGTGCTTACGCCTAAATATGATGTCGTGGCACGCTTCCAGGGCGGTCCGAACGCAGGCCATACCCTTGAGTTTGAGGGTGAGAAATACGTTTTGAGAAGCATTCCTTCGGGCATATTCCAGGGCGGCAAGGTGAACATAATAGGCAACGGTGTCGTACTTGCGCCAGACCTTTTCATGGAGGAGGCCAAGGATTTGGAAAAGACAGGGCATCCGCTCAAGGAGAGGTTGTATATATCAAAGAAAGCGCATCTTATAATGCCAACGCACAGGTTGCTTGACGCGGCCAATGAAATGGCGAAAGGCAAGGACAAGGTCGGCACTACCGGCAAGGGCATCGGGCCTACTTATACTGACAAGATTTCACGCAATGGTCTTCGCGTAGGCGATATTTTTGATAAGTTTGAGGAAAAATACGCCGCACACAAGGCTCGTCACGAAAAGATGTTGAAGGCCCTTGGATATACGGATTATGATATAACAGACGTTGAAAAGAAGTGGATGGAGGGCGTAGAATACCTCCGCCAGTTCCATATAATTGATTCTGAGCATGTCATAAACAAGGCTCTTAGGGAAGGTAAGACAATATTGTGTGAGGGTGCTCAAGGTACGATGCTTGATGTTGACTTCGGTAGTTATCCGTTTGTTACATCTTCAAATACGATTTGTGCCGGTGCATGTACAGGCTTGGGCATAGGTCCGAATAAAGTAGGTGAAGTGTATGGCATAATGAAAGCATATTGCACAAGAGTTGGTGCAGGACCATTCCCGACGGAATTGTTTGACGAGACAGGTGCGAAGATACGTGCCTTAGGGCATGAGTATGGCGCTGTAACAGGGCGTGAGCGCAGGTGTGGCTGGATTGACTTGGTGGCTTTGCGTTATGCAATAATGGTAAACGGAGTGACGCAACTAATCATGATGAAGAGTGATGTGCTTGACGATTTCGATACTATCAAGGCTTGTGTGGCTTACAAATGCAACGGTGAGGAGACCAAGAACTTTCCATATAATATTGAAGAGGGCATAGAGCCTGTTTATAAAGAACTGAAGGGATGGCATACGGATATGACAAAGATGACCAGCGAGGATGAATTCCCGCAGGAGTTTGCCGATTATATAAAGTTCTTAGAAGCAGAGCTTGAAACTCCGATAAAAATCATTTCCATCGGTCCTGACCGTGAACAGACAATAGTCAGGAAATAAATAATAATATGGTTAAGGAAAATGTATGAAGTCAAGATGGATGCCGTAGTATCATGTAGATGGTGTGGCATCCGTCTTTGACTTGTAGATTTTCTATAATTTAAATAACTTCTATAACGTCAATGAACAAACCCTCAATCCCAAAAGGAACGCGCGACTTTACTCCTTTGGAGATGTCGAAGCGTAACTATATTTTCGATACGATAAAGTCGGTCTTTGCATTATATGGTTTCAAGCAGATAGAAACTCCGGCAATGGAAACATTGCAGACGCTGCTTGGCAAATATGGTGAGGAGGGCGACAAGCTTTTGTTTAAAGTTTTAAATAGCGGTGACTATCTGAGCAAGGTCGAACAGAATGACTTGTTAGGCGGAAATTCTTTGCTTTTGGCGTCAAAACTTTGTGAGAAAGGCCTCCGGTATGACCTTACTGTGCCGTTTGCGCGCTTTGTCGTAATGCACAGGGATGAGTTGCAATTTCCTTTCAAGCGTTACCAGATACAGCCCGTATGGCGTGCTGACAGGCCGCAGAAGGGACGCTACCGCGAGTTTTACCAGTGTGATGCGGATGTCGTAGGCAGTGATTCGTTGTTGAATGAAGTTGAGCTTGTGCAGATTATAGACGCGGTGTTCAAGCGTTTTGGAGTACGCGTGCAGATAAAGGTGAACAACAGGAAAATATTGACGGGCATAGCTGAGTATATCGGTGAGGCGGATAAGATAGTTGATATTACCGTGGCCATTGACAAACTCGACAAGATTGGCATTGAAAACGTCAATGCCGAACTGGCCGCAGACGGGCTTAGCTGTGAAGCGATAGAGAAACTTCAGCCGATAATATCGCTTAGCGGGAGCAATGAGGAAAAGTTTGATGTTATCAGCAACGTGCTTAAAGAGTCGGAAACAGGACAGAAAGGTGTAGAGGAATTGCGGTATATATTTGGCATCTTGAAAGATGCCGGACTTGAAAACGAATTGCAGTTTGACCTTACCTTGGCCCGCGGACTTAATTATTATACCGGCGCGATATTTGAAGTTAAGGCGTTGGACGTACAGATTGGAAGCATAACTGGAGGTGGAAGATATGACAATTTGACAGGAATCTTCGGAATGCCTGGTATCAGTGGAGTGGGCATATCGTTTGGCGCTGACAGGATTTTCGACGTGTTGAATGCGCTTGACTTATATCCCAAGACCGCAATGTCAGGCACGCAGCTGCTGTTTATCAATTTTGGTGAAAGGGAAACAGCTTATTGTATGCCGATAACCTCAAAGGCGCGTTCTTGCGGAATCGCAACTGAAATTTATCCGGATGCAGCGAAGATGAAAAAACAAATGAGCTATGCTAACAACAATGGGATTCGCTATGTAGCGTTGGCTGGTGAAAATGAAATCAATGAAAACAAAGTTACGTTGAAGGATATGTCTACAGGCGAACAGCGGTTGGTAAGTGCTGATGAACTTGTAAGCATTGTGTCCGAGCGTTAAGAATGAGAAATCAGGCGATGAGAAGGTTCAGATATTTTACCGCATTGCTCGTTTGTATGCTGTTACTGTCGTCTTTTACAACCGAGCGTAAGGTTAAGATATTCATGATAGGCGATTCGACAATGGCTAACAAGGACATTAGCGGTGGCGGCCTCGAGAGGGGATGGGGCATGATGCTCAAAAACTTTTTTACAGATGATGTCATTATTGACAATCATGCAAAAAACGGCCGGTCGTCGAAAAGCTTTATATCCGAGGGGCTTTGGAGAAAAGTGTGCGAACAAATAAGACCCGGTGATTATGTATTTATCCAATTCGGACATAATGACGAGAAGCAAGATACGGCTCGCCATACAGAACCGGGGACGACGTTTGATGCAAACCTGCGCATGTTTGTCAATGATACGAAAATGCGGGGAGGAATACCCGTGCTTTTCAACAGCGTCGTAAGGCGGACATTTACCGCCAGCAAGACTGCTGTTGAGGACGATGACAAACGCGACAATTCGTCGGCAAGTCTTATTGAAGGTGATACGCTTGTAGATACTCACGGCGCTTACTTGATTTCACCGCGGAAAGTTGCCAATGAGACTGAAACCGTTTTCATTGACGCTAATAAGATTACGCATGACCTTGAGCAAGGACTTGGTCCGGCTGGCTCAAAGAAACTGCATATGTGTTATGAGCCGGGTGAAGTTCCCTCTTTTCCCAACGGACGGCAGGATAATACGCATTACAATGTATATGGGGCGTATACGGTGGCTGGATTGTTGGCCGATGCCGTAGCTGAAAAAATCCCGGCACTAAAAAAATATGTGCAAGATTGTGATATCGCCGTAGCTAAGGATGGTAGCGGATTGTTTTTCGATTTGCAGGAAGCTGTCGAAAGTGTGCCGGCCGACAAGCCAACGACAATATATGTAGGTGAAGGCGAATGGGTAAAACCATCGGTGCCCAGTGACAAAAAGATAAGATTTGTTCTGCGTGATGGTGCAAAGTGGGTTAGGTAGAATAATCTTGGCAAATTAAAAAGCGGCATATCGTAAAGCAAGAGACCGTATCTCTTCATGCGATATGCCGTTTTTTGCATTGTAAAATGCCGTATGTTGTTAAGTCGCTGAATAACAGAACTTTATTTGGACGAACCGGTTATGACGTTTTCTATGACTTTTGGAAAATGCAATTGTTCAAGTGCGTGGACTTTTGACTCAATGTCTTCAGCCGTGTCTTCGGGTGAAACTGCTGTTTTGAATTGCGCTATTATTTCGCCACCGTCGCAAACATTGCTTACATAATGTATCGTTATGCCGGTCTCAATTTCTCCTGCTGTTTTTACAGCTTCGTGCACATGATGTCCGTACATGCCCTTTCCACCGAATTTTGGAAGCAATGAAGGGTGTATGTTGACGATTTTGTGGTCGTATGTCTCTGTAATGAATTCGGGCACCATCAGCATGAAACCGGCAAGCACGATAAAGTCTATTTCGAAATGCTCAAGCAAAGGGATGATAATGCCGCTGTCGTTGATGTCTTTTTTTGAAAGCACCCTGCAAGGCACTCCGTATCTTGCAGCCCTGGTAAGAGCGTAGGCGTCTGCTTTGTTGCTGACAACAAGGCGGACTTTGATGTCTGTATTATCTTTGAAATATTTGATTATGTTTTCGCAGTTAGTCCCATTCCCAGAAACGAATATTGCAATGTTTGTCATGGAGGTTATATTTTTTAGAGTGATGAAATAATATATCTTGTCCTAATTATGAATCTATTTCAGTGTCATATTCATCAAAATCGAACTCGTCGAAACCAAACATGGTCGGTTCGATAAATGCGTCAAGACTGCGACGCTCTTTCTTTGTTGGTCGCCCGGTGCCTCTTGCCCTGTCTACAAAACCGCTAATCCTGCTCATTTCCAACAGCTCATATTGTTTTGCGTCAGTAACATTTTCATATATTTGTGAAATTAGCTTGGCTCCGACCCTTTGTTCAATGCATTGCAACACTTTGAAAGAGAATGTGATAGGTGGCTTTTTAACGTTAACCGTTTCGCCGGCTTTTATCATGTGCGCAGGTTTTACGTTTACTCCGTTAATTGTAACACGGCCGTTTTTACATGCGCTTGCGGCAATTGAACGTGTCTTGAATATTCTTGCCGCCCATAACCATTTGTCTATCCTTGCAGTGTCATTTGCCATTTGCGTGCTTGTTAAATTGATTCATTGTAATGTCAAGTCCGGCTAAAACAAAGCTTTTTATAATTTCAACGGCTGTATCAATGCTTGGCGACAGCGTTTTCATGTCGTCTTCATCATATTTTCCGAGCACCCAGTCTATTTGCATTCCTTTTGGAAACTCGTTGCCTATACCGACCCTGAGGCGTGCATATTGTTGCGTGCCAATGACACTTTGTATATTGCCAAGTCCGTTATGTCCGCCATTGCTGCCTTTACCCTTAAGACGCAATGCACCAAGAGGTAACGACAAGTCGTCTACAACAACAAGCAACCGCTCCAAAGCGATGTTTTCCTTGTTCATCCAATATCTGACGGCGTTACCGCTAAGGTTCATGTATGTGGTAGGTTTTAACAAGAAAACCTTACGCCCTTTAAGGCTTGTTTCAGCCAAATAACCATAACGCCGGTCGTCAAAAACAATATTGGACGCTTTCGCGAAAGCGTCCAATACCATAAATCCAGTGTTGTGGCGGGTTCCTGTATATTCATCACCAGGATTGCCCAAGCCCACAATCAAATATTTGTCCATTTATAATTTTATGTGAGACACAAGATTTTACTCTGCAGAGTTGTCGCTGGTTGCATTCATCGCAGACTTACGTGTTGCCTTAATTGAGCAAACGACAACGTCTTTGCTTGTAGCCAGTTCCAGTCCTTCAAAGTGAAGGTCGCCAACTTTGATGCTCTTGCCGATTTGCAGGCTGGTAACATCGATGTCCAAATGCTCAGGTATGTCCTGATATTTTGCAGTAACGTCAATCTTTCGTACGGACAGATTCATGCGGCCGCCATCGCGTACACCCTGTGCAAGACCCGTAAGTTTGACGGGTATGCCGATTGTAATTGGCTTTTGGTCGTTTATTTCGTAGAAGTCAACATGCAAAAGTGCGTCGGTTACTGGATGGAATTGCAGTTCTTTCATCACAGAAGTGTGGCTTTCTCCGTCTATTACAAGATTTATCACATAAATGTGCGGAGTGTAGACAATCTTACGCAGCTCTTTCATTGATACTGCAAAAGAAACCGCTTTTGGGAGCCCGTTGTCATCTTTTGCTTCTCCGTAGAGGTTGCATGGTACGAGACCTTCTTTTCTTAGCAACTTAGAAGCTTTCTTTCCTGTTTCGCTTCTTTTCTGACCGATTACGTCAATTTCTTTCATAATTGTGTTACTCTAAATTAAGTTATTAAATCATGCTTAATTCACCATCACACGGAACAAATTTTCACGTTGTGCCTGAAAAAGCGGTGCAAATGTATCATTTTTTATTTTAACTCGCAAACAATAACAAAAAAAACGGATAAAAACAAAGTGTTTTCTTGCATGTGATTGTATTTTTGCCTAATTTTGCAACGTTGAATATTGAAAAATGTCCATACGATAATGATTAACAGGGAATTAATAAGGATAAAGGTCGTCCAGTTAACCTATGCATACTATCAAAACGGAAATAGAAATTTGGATGTAGCGGAAAAGGAATTGTTGTTCAGTTTGTCAAAAGCATATCATCTATACCACTATTTATTGGCATTGATTGTTGCGGTTTCCAAAGAAGCACGCAAGCATTATGAAGTGGAGACGGCTAAAGCTGAACGTGAGAATTTGCCGTTGCCTTCAAGCAAGTTCGTTGATAACAAGTTTGCCGTACAGCTTGAAGAAAACAAGCAATTGTGTGACTTTATTTCAAGTCAAAAACAGACATGGGATGATGATATAGAGTTTGTGAGGAAGCTTTATTCACAAATAATCCAAAGCAATATCTATACGGAGTATATGGCAGATGAAGAATCTACTTATGAGGCAGACCGTGAGATTTGGCGTAAGTTGTATAAGTCATTTGTCATGGAAAATGACGAAATTGATAATGTTCTTGAAGAAAAGAGCCTTTATTGGAATGACGACAAGGAAATTGTTGATACGTTTGTAATCAAGACAATCAAGCGTTTTGAACCGGGAAATAGTACGGAGCAAGAGCTTTTGCCGGAGTATAAAGATGACGAAGATAAAGATTTTGCCCGTAAGTTGTTTCGTGCAACAATATTGAATGCAGACCAATATCAACGTTACATGAGTGAAACTTCTCGTAATTGGGACTTTTCACGTCTTGCATATATGGATGTTGTGATTATGCAGATTGCAATAGCGGAAATGTTGACATTCCCCAATATCCCTATAAATGTCACGATAAATGAATATGTGGATTTAGCCAAGATATATAGTACACCTAAAAGTTCTGGTTATATCAATGGAATGCTTGACAGCATAGCGCGTTATCTTGTTTCTTCAGGATTACTATTGAAGCCGATTGCTGAAAAAACAAAGAAAAAATAATTATTATATTAACAATAACTTTTTATAAAAAATGAACACATTTATCTTTTTGGCGTCTCAACAAGCTCAAGGGGGAGGCGGTATGTCTTTTATAATCATGATGGTGGCGATTTTTGTCATAATGTGGTTTTTCATGATACGTCCCCAGCAAAAGAGACAGAAAGAAATAAGGAAATTCCAGAATAGTCTTCAAGAAGGAACAAACGTGGTTACAGGTGGAGGTATTTATGGGGTTGTAAGAAAAATAGACCTCGCAACAAATATTGTTGACATAGAAATATCAAAAGGCGTAGTTATCCGCGTCGACAAGAATTATGTGTTTGCAGACGTTGCGTCAAATATGGGAGCAGCCAATGCCCAAGCAAAATAAATGAACGATTCGGGGGTGCTCCATATATTAAAACTTATCAGGAACTTCTTATTCGGATGGATGAATAGGGAGTTTCTGATTTTCTTGTTCTTCTTGATTTTAAGTGGAGCATTTTGGTTGTTGATGGCTTTGAATGAGACATATGAAAAAGAGATAGAAATCCCTGTGCAACTTGTTGAAATCCCTAAAAATGTTGTTCTAACAAGTGATACAACAACCAATGTTAGGGTTATGGTGCGCGATAAGGGGTTTTCTATAATTGCGTATCTTTATGGCAACAGGATACGTCCAATACGTGTTGGCTTTAAGAGCTATGCGAAGAAAACAGGAACAGGTGTTATAACTTCAACAGAATTGCAGAAATTGATAGCAAGACAGTTGTTTAATTCTTCGAATATTGTTAGTTTAAAGCCCGATAAGTATGAATTTTTTTATAATTACGGTTTAAAGACGCGGATGCCGGTAAAACTCGTGGGGAAAATAGTGCCCGGACAAAGTTATTATTTATCCAAAATTTTGTTTGCGCCGGATTCAGTTGATGTATATGCAAGCCGTGAAATGTTGGACAGCATAAAACATGTCAATACAGAGCCTTTAAATATTTCAAATTTAACTGATACTGTTGTTAGGGATGTTGCCTTGTATAAAATCAAGGGGGTCAAGTATGTACCAGAAAAAGTGAGAATTTCAATTTGCCCGGATATCTTGACAGAAGAAAATTGCGAGGTTCCCATAGAGGCGGTTAATATGCCTGACGGTAAGATATTGAGAACATTCCCTTCACGCGTAACTGTGACGTTTACTGTTGGAGCCAGCATTTTCCGTTCAATCACTCCTGACCGTTTCAAGGTTGTTGTTGATTATAATGAATTGATGGCTAATCCGTCAGATAAATGTAATATATACTTACGTTCCGTTCCCCATGGTGTGCGCAATGCACGTTTAAGTGTAAACAAGGTTGACTATTTGATTGAAGAACAATAATGGTTAAAGTTGCGATAACTGGTGGAATAGGTAGTGGTAAGAGTTTTGTTTGCCAATTGCTAGAGCGTCGCGGCATTCATGTTTATGATTGTGACAGAGCGGCAAAACGTATTATGGCGTCTTCTACGAAAATTCAGTCGGATTTGATGGATGTAGTAGGACATGATGTTGTTTTGGAAGGAAAAATAAATAAAGGAGTGTTGGCTTCATTTATATTGGAGAATGATGATAATGTGGCTAAAATAAATGCTATCGTCCATCCGGTAGTGGCAAATGATTTTGTTAAATCTGGTTGTTCTTGGATGGAATGTGCCATATTGTTTTCAAGCGGTTTCAACAAACTCGTAGATAAGGTAATATGTGTAACTGCTCCACTTGAAGTCCGCATAGACAGGATAATGCGTCGTGATGGAATATCTAGGCAAAAAGCTATGGAATGGATATCACTGCAAATGTCACAGGATGAAATGGTCGCCCTTAGCGATTACGAGATTGTAAACGATGGGATTATGGGGCTTGAAGCGCAAATAGACTCAATATTGGCATCATTGAAACAGTGATGATGCTTAAATGAATATCAATCATATAAACATAAAAAAGTTTTTGAAAATGGAACATACAATTCTTGCAGTTTCCGGCAAACCCGGTCTTTACAAGTTAGTGTCTCGTGGCAAGGCTAATTTGATAGTTGAAATACTTGATGAGACCCATAAACGTCTTCCTATATTTGCAAGTGACAGTGTTACAAGCCTTAACGACATTGCTATTTATACGGAGTCGGAGGATGTGCCGTTGATGAATGTTTTTGCGTACGTATATAAAAAGGAAAATGGAGGTACTGCATCATTGAATTACAAGAAATGCAGCAGCAAGGAGTTGCGCGAGTATTTTGCATCTGTGCTTCCTGAGTTTGACCGTGACCGTGTTCACGATAGTGACATCAAGAAACTTTTGCAATGGTATGACATATTGGTAAAAAACAATATGACCGATTTTGGTGTTTCAGACGAAGCCGGGAATGGCGGGAATGATAAAGAAGGATAGATATAATCGCGTACTTGGGTATTTCCAGAACGAAATGCCCCGTGTGTCTACAGAGCTTGAGTATGGCAGCGTTTTCCAACTTTTGGTCGCTGTCATACTCAGTGCACAATGTACAGACAAGCGTGTGAACATGATAACACCAGCATTGTTTGAGCGTTATCCTGACGCAAAGTCAATGTCTGCCGCAGAGCCTGATGAGGTTTATGAGTATGTGAAAAGCGTTTCATACCCGAATTCAAAATCCCGTCATCTGGTTGCGATGTCTCGTATGTTGGTATCTGATTTTGGAGGTGACGTGCCTCATGAGATGAATGAATTGATTAAATTGCCAGGGGTAGGACGCAAGACTGCCAATGTGATGCAGGCTGTGGCTTTCGGACGTTCCGCAATGCCTGTAGACACTCATGTGTTCAGGGTCAGTCACCGTTTGGGTTTAGTTCCCCAAAGCTGTAATACACCTTTAAAAGTTGAGCGGGAACTAATGAAAAACATACCGCATGAACTTGCTGCAGATGCCCATCATTGGCTGCTGTTGCATGGCAGATATGTTTGTACAAGCCGTGCTCCTCGTTGTGGAAAGTGCCCGTTTGATACGTTTTGTCCTAAAAATCTTGATGGGTCTAAGCTAGTATGATAAGCCTGTTGTAACAATTAATTGATGTTTGATTATGCAAGCAGCAAGAATCCTGAAGTTTCTTGAAGATGTAAAGATAAATAATAACCGTGAGTGGTTTAATGCAAATAAGGATGAATATAAAGCCATAAGGGATGATTTTGAGGAAGGTGTGAGCATGGCTATTTTGCGCATCGCAGAATTTGACTCTTCCATAAAGCATCTTACGGCAAAAGACACTACTTACAGGTTCTACCGTGACACGCGTTTCTCTTCCGACAAGTCGCCTTACAAGACTCATCTTGGAGCATATATAGCCGCGCATGGAAAGAAGGCTCTTCACGGCGGTTATTATATACACCTTGAGCCGGGCCATTGCCTGGTGTCATGCGGCAATTACTGGTTGCCGACTAATATTTTGACTTCATGCCGGAATGAGATAATGGGTAATATAGGACAATGGCGCAGTATTGTTGAAGATGCTCGTTTCATTGATATGTTCGGACAGCCGGGAGACGGGGATTGGGATTCACCAAAAGGTTTTGGTCTGGAGATGTTGAAGACTGCTCCGTCAGGTTTTCCACGCGATTATGAATTCATCAAGTATCTGCGGATGAAAGACTATTGCTGCTGGCACGCTGTGCCTGATTCTTTTTTTGAAGGCGGCAAGTGGATGGATGAGATGGCCGTGATACTTGAAACTGGGAAACCTATGATGGATTTCATAAATTCAGTCATTGATGATTACGAATGAAAAAATCCTGTTGCATAATTACAATGTAACAGGATTTTTCTTATATTTGCCACGGGTAAACCATTGACCGGTAAATATTTAGTATTAACTTTAAAACCTTTTTGCAGCTATGAAAATCGGTATTCCAAAAGAAATCAAGAACAATGAAAACCGTGTTGGCATGACGCCTGCTGGCGTGTCGGAGCTTGTAAAGCACGGTCATACGGTGTATGTGCAGGCTACAGCCGGTGTGGGCAGCGGTTTTTCTGACGGTATGTATTCTGAAGTTGGGGCGCAGATTTTGCCTTGCATAGAAGATGTTTACGCCAAGTCGGATATGATAATAAAGGTGAAAGAGCCTATTGCCCCTGAGTATGCGCTTGTACGCGAGGGCCAGCTGGTCTTTACGTATTTTCATTTTGCGTGTAGCAGGGAGCTGACCGAGGCGATGGTAAAGAGTGGGGGAGTGTGTCTCGCTTACGAGACGGTGCAACTCTCTGACGGCTCTTTGCCTTTACTTACTCCCATGAGCGAGGTGGCAGGACGCATGGCAACAATCAATGGCGCGTATTACTTACAGAAGACCAAGGGCGGCAAAGGCAAGCTGATATGCGGAGTTCCAGGCGTTAAGCCGGCTAAGGTGGTGGTTATCGGCGGCGGAATTGTAGGTCAGGCGGCGGCGCGTGTGGCTGCTGGCATGGGTGCTGATGTTGTGATAGCAGACATATCGTTGCCATTGCTTCACGATTTGGATATAAATATGCCGGCCAACGTCAGCACGGTTTATTCGTCTCACGACAATATATGTAAGGAAATTAAAAATGCCGATATCGTGGTAGGGGCTGTGCTTGTGCCTGGCGACAAAGCTCCTAAGCTGATTACGCGTGACATGCTAAAGCTGATGGAGCCAGGCTCGGTTCTTGTCGATGTTGCGATAGACCAAGGCGGATGTTTTGAGACGTCACATCCTACTACTCATAGCGAGCCTGTCTATGATGTTGACGGCATCATACATTATGCTGTGGCAAATATTCCCGGAGCAGTGCCCAATACATCTACAACGGCATTGACAAATGCAACGTTGAAGTATGCGGTGGCTTTGGCTGACAAAGGATGGCGGAAGGCATGTGCGGATGACGCTGCTTTGGCCAAGGGGTTGAACATTGTCCACGGCAAAGTGGTCTATAAAGCTGTGGCCGATGTGTTCGACATGCCTTATGATACTGAAATATGATTTGTTTGACAAAGTGGCGTGGATGCTCCGCGCCACTTTGTTTTTATGTACCATTTTTTGTTTATTGTTCCTGCGTTACCGTGCTTTGGGGTGGACCGTATTGATTGCTGTTGCAGGAAACATAAATTCGGCTAATTGCGTGTTTTGCTTTCTTTCTGATTTTCGTTCGATGCGTACAGCCGCATTGTTTTGAAATGTCTGACGTTTTGACGTGAATAACGCAAAATATCGTGTGCAGTTGTAAAACGCTGACATGCTTGATTATATGCCGGTTCATGCCAAAGTGTGCAATGGCGAAGGCTGTTTTTATGGTGTGTTTATGCCGTTTTATACGTAAAAAGTGCGTTTTCTTGATGCTTGAATGCCGTTAAAACGAGGCGTAATGGTGGCTTTTGGCCTTGTTAAAGGCCGTCTTTGGCATAGCTGAAGGCCGTCTTTGGCATAGCTGAAGGCCACCTTTGGCGTAACAAACCATGGTTTTTCATACATATGCTGTTGCTTGGCAGGCTTGCCAAACTCTATTTTGGTGATTTTCGCTGACAAACTTTAATTTACTTTTTGCTTGCTTTTACTTGCCTGAATATTGCAAAATGAAAATCAGATATAACTGCGCCAGTCATGTCCCCGTGAGGTCTTACGTGTTGGCGGATGTGTGTGTTGGAGTTTTTTTTAACGCCTGATGGGTGTTATTTCACAATAGATAGTATCGCTTGTCGCTGCTTATGGTGATGGGAGTGATTGTTTTCCATGTGGCTTGTTGCGCATAAAAAATAAAGCGGTGGCCTTCACAGGCAACCGCTCTATATCTTCAATAGGTATTAGTTTTTTAAGGTAAAAAGATTGTTTTCAGGATAACGATTGCAAATATATAGACTTTTTTTTTATTAACCAAATAATAATAAAGATTTATTTTTACAAATTTAGTGTGTGCCCACACAATCCGATATTTTAACGTTTGTTGGCTTAAATGTACTGAAAAACCATTGATTATATGCTGTTTTTTTAATTGCTGAAAGGCTTATTTTCACTTTTTATTAATATATATTTGTTTTAATGGATAAAACATTGTAACTTTGGGGTATGAAAAAATACTTATTCCACCAGTCAAGACTACTTTTAGTGGTTTGCATGTTTCTGCTTGGTGTGTTGCAGGGACGTTCCGGCAATTCTCCCAAACGTGAGTTCAGGGGGGCTTGGATACAGTGTGTTAACGGGCAGTTCTTGGGCATGGGAACGCGCCAGATGCAGGAAACGCTTGCGTATCAGCTTGACAGGCTCAAGGCGTGCGGTGTCAATGCGATAATATTCCAGGTGCGGCCGGAGTGTGATGCATTGTATGAAAGCAGGCTTGAACCGTGGAGCCGTTTCCTTACGGGGCGTCAGGGACAGGCGCCTGCGCCGTATTGGGACCCTTTGGCGTGGATGGTGGAGCAGTGCCACAAGCGCGGGATGGAGCTTCACGCCTGGATTAACCCATATAGGGCAAAGACAAAGACCACGAGAGAACTTGCCAAAAACCATGTGGCGATAAAGCATCCTGAAACCGTTTTCGCATACGACGGACAGTTGATTTTAAATCCCGGATTGCCAGAAAACCGTGACTATATATGCAAAGTAGTTGCAGACATCGTGGAGCGTTATGATGTTGACGGCCTGCATATTGATGATTACTTCTATCCATATCCTGCGGCTGGGCAGAAAATCCCTGACGGTCGCGAGTTCGCAATGTATAATAACGGAATACGGGACATTGGCGACTGGCGCCGTTATAACGTCAACCTGTTCATGAAACAGCTTTATGAGACCATACACAGGGTTAAGCCATGGGTGAAGTTTGGTGTTTCTCCGTTTGGCATTTACCGCAATAAGAAATCGGCCCCGGGTATAGGCAGCAAGACCAACGGCCTTCAGAATTATGACGATTTGTATGCTGACGTGCTGATGTGGGTGAATAACGGCTGGGTTGACTATTGTGTACCACAACTATATTGGGAAATAGGACATAAGGCGGCAGACTATGCTACTCTTATTGAGTGGTGGAACAAGTATGCAGGAAAGCGTCATCTTTATATTGGTGAGGATGTGGAAAGGACAGCAAAATACCCTGATACAGTTAATCCAAACATCAACCAGCTGCCTGCAAAACGCAGGCTTCATGGCCAGATGAGGAATGTCAACGGTACGGTATTATGGTATGCAAAGGCCGTGGTTGATAATGTCGGCAATTACGGTTCTCTCCTGGAGAAGGTATATTGGAAATATCCTGCGCTTGTGCCCACCATGCCTTATATTGACGGAAAAGCTCCGAAGAAGGTCAAGAAAATGAAGTTTATAGACATGGACGGCAAGCCTGTGTTGTTCTGGAAAGCGCCAAGCGGGAAAGGATGGAAGAACGAGGCTGTAAAATATGTGGTGTATAGATTTGAAAAAGGCGACCGTGTAGACATTGCCGACCCGTCGAAGATTGTAGCCGTTACTACCGATGAGTTTTACGAGATACCAGCATCGGAAATCCGTCCGGGCGAGAAGGTCAAGTATGCAGTGACCTCCTTGGACAGGATGAGTAATGAGAGCAAGCCGAAGAAGAAATCAATTAAATATTAAAATACCAGGCCATGAAAGTGAGTGATGCAACCCTTGCGCAGTTAGAGCGTTTTATAAGGAAGATAGCGCAGAAGTTCCCTTTGGTTGAGGAACCGTCGATAATGACAGACATACATTTGAGTTTGTCGCAAGAAACGGGAGAGTTTATGGCGTTTGACGATAATGACAACGAGATAACTCGTTGTGTCATGGACGACTGGATAAACAGTTCCGAGCCTGATTTCTATGACAATGCGGCCGGCGTTATAAGGGATGTGATAACACGTTTGCAGGATGTTGCGGACAATTTATGCATATTGAAGCCGTACAGTTTTGTCCTTGAGAATGACGACAGGGAACATTTGTGTGAATTGTACCTTGTTGACAGCGACATCAAAATTATCGGGGGCGACCTTATGAAGGGATTGGATGAGGACCTAGACAAGTTTCTTGACGATTTGTTGAAATAAATATAGCCGATACTTCAGCGACATTGTTTATATACATATTTTGTTTGTGGTGTATGCAACGTCGCTTAATATGAGTATTTAAAATCATGTAGAAAAGCTTGTTAAGCGAACTTTAAGCGTCGGTTAAGTATTTTTTATAATACGAATAAGCGTTGGTCTTTAATTTTGCAGCCAAAGATTTACGTAAATAAGTATTATGAAAACGTACAAGAAGTTTGCATTTACAGCATTATTGACTATTTCCGCTTGCGGCGTTTCAGCCCAGTCTGTCAAGTTGTACAAGGACGGAAACGCCCCGACGCATGAGCGTGTAATGGATTTGCTGTCACGTTTGACGGTAGAGGAAAAGATTGGTTTGTTGCGTGCTACGTCGCCAGGCATTCCCCGGTTGGGCATACCCAAGTATTATCATGGCAACGAGGCGTTACACGGAATCGTAAGACCCGGGCGTTTCACTGTATTTCCACAAGCCATAGGATTGGCTTCTACATGGAATCCAAGGTTGCAATATCAAGTGGCTACGGTTATTTCAGACGAAGCCCGGGCACGTTGGAACGAGCTTGACCAAGGGCGTAAGCAGACGTATCAGTTCAGCGATTTGCTTACATTCTGGTCTCCTACGGTGAACATGGCACGCGACCCTCGATGGGGGCGGACGCCTGAAACATATGGTGAAGACCCTTATTTGAGCGGAGTGATGGGCACGGCGTTTGTGCGCGGACTGCAAGGTGACGATGATAGATACCTTAAAGTGGTGGCAACACCGAAGCATTTTGCAGCCAACAATGAGGAGCATAACCGTTTCATGTGTAATCCGCAAATATCCGAGAAACAGTTAAGGGAATATTACCTTCCGGCATTCGAGGCTTGTATAAAGGACGGCAAGGCCGCTTCAATAATGGCCGCTTACAACGCAATAAACGATGTGCCTTGTTCTGCAAATCCATGGTTGTTGGATAAGGTGTTGCGTAGGGACTGGGGCTTTGGTGGCTATGTGGTTTCCGATTGTGGCGGAGTTTCATTGCTGCGTACGGGACATGAATACGTGAAGACTAAGGAAGCGGCTGCAACTCTTGCGCTTAAAGCCGGCTTGGATTTGGAGTGTGGTGACGATGTTTACGACAAGCCGTTGTTGAATGCGTACCGTCAGTATATGGTTTCTGATGCAGATATAGACACGGCTGCTTACCGTGTGTTGAAAGCGCGTATGCGGTTAGGCTTATTTGACGATGCTGATAAAAATCCATACGCTCAAATTCAGCCGTCTGTAATAGGCTCAGAGAAGCATCAGCAAGTGGCTCTCCAGGCGGCAAGGGAGTGTATCGTACTTTTGAAAAACGATAACAACATGCTGCCGTTAAATCCGAACAAGGTCAAGTCTATAGCCGTTGTAGGCATCAACGCGGGCAAGTGTGAGTTTGGTGATTACAGCGGTTCGCCTGTTATTGCTCCGGTTTCAATACTTGACGGCATTCGCCGCCGTGCTGGCAACAAGGTAAAGGTGGTGTATGCTCCGTGGAAATCGGCGGTAGACGGTATGGAGTTGATACAAGGTGGGAGTTTTCCGGAAGGGTTGAAGGCGGAGTATTACAACAACACCAGGCTTGAAGGCACTCCCAAGGTACGCAAGGAAGAATGGATAAACTTTGAGCCTGGCAATCAGGCGCCTGACCCGTTCCTGCCAGCTTCGCCTTTGTCTGTGCGGTGGACGGGCAAACTTCGTCCGACGGTTTCCGGCAAATACAAGTTCAGTTTCACTTCTGATGACGGTTGCCGGCTGGCCATCGACGGCAAGATGTTGATTGACGCATGGCAAGGCCATACCGTGCGTACAGATACGGCCGAGATATATCTTGAGGCTGGCAGGGACTATGAGCTGAAGGCCGAGTATTATGACAACCGCGATTATGCCGTTGCAAAGTTGCAATGGAAGGTGCCGCAGGTTGGAACGCAGACACGCCTTGACCTGTATGGCGAGGCAGGCAAGGCCGTGAGGGAGTGTGAAACGGTTGTTGCGGTGCTTGGCATTAACAAGTCGATAGAGCGTGAAGGGCAAGACAGGTATGACATTCTTTTACCGGCCGACCAGCGGGAGTTTTTGCAAGAGATATACAAGGTAAATAAAAATGTTGTAGTCGTGCTTGTGGCAGGCAGCTCCTTGGCTGTCAATTGGATGGACGAGCATGTCCCGGCGATAGTGAATGCCTGGTATCCGGGCGAGAGCGGAGGTACGGCTGTGGCTGAAGTATTGTTTGGCGACTATAATCCCGGTGGGCGTTTGCCGCTGACTTATTATAAAAGCCTTGACGACCTGCCTGCCTTCGACGATTATGATATCACAAAGGGACGTACTTACCAGTATTTCAAGGGTGACGTGCTTTATCCGTTTGGTTATGGATTGAGCTATACATCGTTCAAATATTCAGACCTGAAGGTTGCTGAAGACGCTGAGTTTGTCAATGTGTCGTTTACGTTGAAGAACACAGGCAGGCGCACGGGAGACGAGGTTGCACAAGTCTACGTCAGGCTGCCGCAACGCGAAGGGGCTATGCCTGCAAAGGAACTGAAAGGCTTTGAGCGTGTAACGTTGCAAAAAGGAGAAAAGCGTAATATAACGATAAAGCTGCGCAAAGACCTTCTGCGCTATTGGGATGAAGGCAAGAGCCGCTTTGTTTATCCGTCGGGCGAATATGAGATAATGGTAGGTTCGTCTTCGGCTGACATCCGTCTTGACGGAGTTGTGACATTGGCAAACGGCGGGAAGTAAGTTTGACGTTTTTCAATAGGCCGTGAATTACAGGCTAAAAGGCCGTCGATTGTATTGCAAAAGGCCGTCTTTCATCATGCGAAAGACGGCTTTTTGCAATCCGTTGAGCGTCAAGTGTTTATGAGTGTGTTTGCTTTCATGGCCTGCATGGGCGTAATGTTTGGCTGCTGTATGTTGTCTGCTGAGTCTCATTGCTTTTGGTATTGAGCGTATTTTTATCCAAATTTTATGTTTTATTCAAAATAAAGCGTGAAAACGAAACGGCTTTTTGACTTTTTTAGCTAACATGTTTGATTATACAATATTTTTTAGTATTTTTGCAAAAAGAAAAGGAGTGCATGGTTAGGAAAATCCACATAATGCTGTTTGCGGCATTGTTCGTTTTCGTGGCATGTGACATAAAGTTGAAGCCGTTTGACGATAGCGAGCACCGCATGGAGGTGTGCCGTTACGACCGTTTGGAGAGTCAGTATCTTACTACGGGCGATTTTTCGGCTTTGCAGCAAATGAACATGGACTATCCTATGGAGACGCGTACGTTGATAGAGGATGTGTTGCGGCTTGGCGAGGTGAACGACCCGCAGATAAACCATAAATTCCTTGCATTCTTCCAGGACTCCACGTTGCAGACAATCGTGTCGGATGCGGAGTCGCAATATGCCAACATGGATGACATAAACTCCAAGTTGAACAGTGCTTTTGAAAAGCTTAAGAAGCATATACCAGACATGCCCATACCCAACGTGTATGCACAGATTGGCGCTTTGGACCAGAGCATCGTAGTAGGCAACCAGTCGATAGGCATATCTTTGGACAAGTATCTCGGCAAAGACTATTCGTTGTACAAGAAGTATTACCTGCCGTCGCAGCGCGCGTCGATGACACGCGAGCACATCGTGCCCGACTGTCTCAGCTTTTACCTGCTCGGACTTTATCCGATGCACGACTTTGAGGCCCGCACACAGTTGGAACGCGACATACATATAGGTAAAATCATGTGGGTATGCAACGTCGTTTTGGGGCATAAGTTCTTCAAGTCGCAGTATATCAATATCGTAGATAAATACATGTCGGCAAACAAATCTGTCGATATTGAGCAGTTGCTGGAAGAGAACAATTGTTCGCGCATCATCGGAATGATGCGGTAATTCGAGGTATAAGCTGTTTCCTTTTCCTTCCTTATATGCAATATTACAAGCCGCCCGGCGTTATAATAACGATGGGAAAGACATTGTATATATTATTGGTTCTTGCATGTGGGGCGGTTTTTAGTGCTTGCACGGACGACGATTCATTCAGTACGTCGCCGTCAGATTTGTTGACTTTTTCCACCGATACGGTGCGTCTTGATACGGTGTTCGCTACCGTTCCTTCTTCTACAAGGACGTTCTGGGTGTACAACAAGTCGGGTGACGGCATACGGTGTGCAACCGTGCGCCTTGCCGGTGGCAACCAGACAGGCTTCAGGGTAAATGTTGACGGCGAGTATCTTAGTCCTGAAGCCGGTTTTCAGGTTCGTAATGTTGAGACACGTAAGGGCGACAGCATACGCGTATTCGTCGAGCTTACTTCGCCGAAGAATATGTCTGACGGGCCGCAATTGACGGAAGACGATTTGGTGTTCCTATTGGAAAGTGGGGTGGAGCAGAAGGTCAACCTTAATGCTTACACATGGAATGCCACACTATTGAGCAACGTGGTGATTAGCGGCGAGCAAACGATAGACAGCCACGAGAGGCCCGTAGTAATATATGGAGGTCTGAAAGTAGACAGTATGGCAACTTTACATATTGCTCCGGGGACGACGTTGTACTTCCATTCTGATGCCGGGATTGATGTTTATGGCAGACTTATATCTGAAGGTACGGCAGACGAAGGCGTAATATTACGTGGTGACAGGACAGACAAAATGTTTGACTATCTGCCGTATGACATGGTGAGCGGGCAGTGGCGTGGCATCAGATTGCACAGTTCTTCTTACGGAAATAAGATATCATATACAGACATTCACGGTACTTTTGACGGAATAGTATGCGATTCGTCAGACGTTTCACAGCTCAAACTTCAGTTGCATAACAGTACGGTGCACAATTGCCAAGGAGACGGATTGAGAACATATGCAAGCATGGTAGATGTGAAGAATTGTCAATTGACAAACAGTTTGGGTAATTGCGTGGCTGTGTATGGGGGTGATGTCAGCCTGACGCATTGTACGATAGCGCAGTTTTACCCCTTCGACTCCAATCGTGGCGCGGCGTTGATGTTCACCAACTTTGACGGCACAACCATGTTGCCGCTTGAGCGGATGGACTGTATCAACAGCATAGTGACTGGATATGGCGAAGACATGCTTAGCGGAGTCAAGGCAGATGGGGAAACAACATTCAATTACCGCTTTGTTAACTCAATTATACGTACACCCGAGGTTGACGATGACGGGAATTTTATTGATGTGTATTTTGAGAATATTGAAGATACCGCAGCAATAAGCGGAGAAGAGAATTTTAGGTTGGTCGATATTGACTTGCAACGATATGATTTCCATCTTGCCGTTGAGTCACCAGCAATAGGTGCCGCCAACAAGGATTATTCACTGCCTGAAGACCGCGACGGACGGTTGCGTGACGATGCTCCCGATATTGGATGCTACGAATATTTGGAGCAGGACGACAGTTCTTCAGGTATGTAGTATGAAATAAAAAGCCTCAAGAAGGTTGGCATATCATCCCTCTTGAGGCCTTTTTATTGTATCTTAGAGCGTCAGATTTGTCCGCATTCTTTCAGCCAAAGGGCAGACGACGCGTCGCTTGGCATACGCCAATCACTGCGCGGACTTAGGCTGATGCTTCCTACTTTGGGACCGTCAGGCAGGCAGGAGCGCTTGAATTGTTGCGCAAAGAAGCGGCGCAAGAATACGGTAAGCCATTTCTTGATGGTATCTTCATCATATTTCGGACCACCATTTGCACCGTTGAAGGCCTGCCGCGCAAGCATATATACTTTGGCCGGACGGAAACCGAAGCGCAGAATGTGATATAAAAAGAAGTCGTGCAATTCGTATGGACCTACAATGTCTTCCGTTTTTTGGCTTATGTTGCCGTCCTCGTCGGCAGGTATAAGCTCCGGGCTTACCGGTGTGTCTATTATGTCAAGAAGTATTTTTCTTGAAACTTCGTCAACATCGGTTGCGGCAAACTTGACCAAATACCGTATTAAGGTTTTCGGTATTCCTGCATTTACACCGTACATGCTCATATGGTCGCCGTTATATGTCGCCCAGCCAAGTGCAAGCTCGGAAAGGTCGCCCGTGCCGACAACCAGTCCGCCTGCCTTGTTGGCAATGTCCATGAGTATCTGTGTACGTTCACGTGCCTGACTGTTTTCGTATGTTACGTCGTGTTGTGAGATGTCCTGGCCAATGTCAATGAAGTGTTGTTTTACTGCGGCGGTAATGCTTACTTCACGGATTGTGACGCCAAGGCTTTCCATCAGTGATACGGCGTTGTCGTGAGTCCTGTCTGTCGTACCGAAACCTGGCATCGTTATGCCGATAATACCTTTTCTGTCCCATCCGAGTTTGTCATATGTTTTTACGCAAACAAGTAGGGCAAGGGTACTGTCAAGCCCGCCGCTGATGCCGAGGACAACAGTCTTGCAACCGGTGTGAACAAGGCGTTTTGCAAGGCCTGCAACTTGGATGGAGAATATCTCGTTGCAACTGTCCGCCATATCAGCAGCCTTCGGAATAAACGGATACGGTTCGACATATCGCACGAGTTCGAAATCACGCTTTGCCGTGGCTGTATGGGCGTTGACTATACGTGAGCCGTGTCCTCGCTGTGCAGCGGCATACGTACTGTTGGCACGACGCTCGCTTCTTAGTTTTTCTACGTCAATCTGTGTAGTTACGGTCTGCGGCTCAAGGCAGAACCGCTGGCCTGCGGCCAACAGCTGTCCGTTCTCGTAAATCATGGCGTTGCCTGCATATACCGCGTCTTGCGAGCTTTCGCCGAAGCCGCAGCCGCTGTACACATATCCAGAGATGGTGCGTGCGCTTTGCTGTGACAGCAAACTGTCAAGATAACGGTGTTTGCCTATCAGTTCGTCGCTTGCGGAAAGGTTAAATATTATATCAGCACCGGCAAGGGCGAGCGACGTGCTCGGTGGGGCGGGCGCCCATGCGTCTTCGCATATTTCCACTCCGAAAAGCACTCCGTCGCATGTGCGGAAGA
>ENA-ORSA01000429-ORSA01000429.1-human-gut-metagenome-genome-assembly--contig:-NODE-429-length-46675-cov-4.076105_pt1 | contig 46675 bp, 42 predicted proteins | sample MGYA00242179_ERZ509142 | MGnify/ENA primary metagenome ERZ509142 (study PRJEB26280, sample SAMEA2338659) | human gut metagenome | biome: human gut; feature: human-associated habitat; material: faeces... | reverse complement strand
TTAAGCGGATTGCAAATCCTTATAATACATTTCGGCGGATTACAAATCACGCCGAAACACAGAAACCACTGCAAGCAAGATATAGAGGTGTCATTGGATAGCAAATCCTTATATTAATGACCGTTGGATTGCAAATTCAACGTAACGGACAAAGTATTGACACTCAATACGTTACAAAACGCCATGCAAAAGGCCGTCTTTTACACGCTAAAAGGCGGCCTTTTAGCGTGCCGTTTGCCGCCTTTTGGAAGGTGAAAGGCCACCTTTTGCAAAACAGCTTGCCGCGAACGGTATTTTAAGCGCACGCAAACGCCGCAGCGCATGGCGCGAAATAAAATCGCGGAGACGCTTGGCGGTTAGGGCGAAAATGGTTAACTTTGTAAAAACTTTTTAGCAACATAAAAGAAACACCATACCTATGAACATATTTAAGGCTCTGTTCGGCGGAAAGGAAGAGAAGCCAGAAGACAAGAAACGGGCTGACGAGGAGAGAGACTTCGACGTGTTGAAATACGACGGCGTGCGCGCACTGCGCTCCGGGCAGCACGACTACGCCATACGGTGCTTCACCCACGCGTTGCAGATGAAGGACGACTTGGAGATACGCGACTACCTCTCGCAGGCGTGCATACGCGCCGACATGCTGCCGGAGGCGTTTGAGCAGTTGCTGAAAATAGCCGAGGCGCAGCCCGACAACATACAGGTGCTCATACGCATGGCCAACGTGGCCTATATGATGGAAGACTACACGGCCATGGCCGATGCCTGCGAGAAGGCCATTGTGCTGGACGCGGCCAACGCCGAGGCCACATACCTGTACGCCAAGGCGTGCTTGGGGCACGGCGACACGACGAACGCCGTGGCGATGCTGACCAAGGCCGTGGGGCTGAAGCCTGACTATGCCGAGGCTTACCTGCTGCGCGGCGAGACGCTGCTGAAGACCAGGGAGACGGCCGAGGCCGACGAGGACGCCGACCGTCTGCTGAAAGACTACCCCGAAAGCGAGGACGTGCTGATGCTGAAAGCTCGTGTGGAAAGGGCCAAGGGCAACGCTGACGAAGCCATAATATATTATAATAAGGTGATTGACGCCAATCCGTTCAACGCCGACGCGTACCGCGAACGCGGCGAAGTGCGCACTGACACGGGCGACACGGACGGCGGACAGGACGACCTGCGGCACGCCGCCGAACTGACGGTGGGCCAAAACGGCACAGCGGAAGGCGGCGACGTGGCAAGCAAAGTGAACGAGGCGTACAAGAATGTAAACCCGTTGGGGATTTAAAAAATTAAGAATTAAGAGTTAAAAATTAAGAAAAATACCGTTGAAGACTGTCTCATATATCGGGAAACAGGTGATTTTCTTAATTCTTAACTCTTAATTCTTAATTATCAAACTTTTTTCTTGCACAATTCAACTAAAAGTTATACATTTGCAGCGAAATGATAAAATAAACGGCAATGTATAACCAAAACGCATCTTTCTTTTACTTTTATTTTTACTTTGCAGGGCACTGTGAAGCGGGAAGTTGCGTGTAAATTTCAACTTAAGACAGACATATCTTACAAAAAGATACATCAAAGTCCCGCTTCACAACAATGAGGCGGGACTTTCGTTTAAAACCATACGGCAAAATAAAAGACAATGAAGAGAATAGCAATACAAGGCTCAATAGGGTCGTTCCACGACATAGCGGCCCATCAGTATTTCCAAGGCGAGCAGCTGCAGCTTATCTGCTGCGAGATGTTCGAGCAAGTGTTCGAGAACATACGGCGCGACCCTACGGTCATCGGGATGCTCGCCATTGAGAACACAATAGCCGGTTCGCTGCTGCATAACTACGAACTGCTGCGCAACTCGGGCACTACCATCGTAGGAGAGCACAAGCTGCACATAGAGCACAGCATCTGCTGCCTGCCCGAAGACTCGTGGGAAACGATACGCGAGGTACACTCCCACCCCGTAGCCCTGATGCAGTGCCGCGGCTTCCTGGCCGACCACCCGGAACTGAAAGCCGTAGAAGCCACCGACACCGCAGGCGCGGCGAAACTCATCTCGGAGCAGAACTGCCGCGGATGGGCGGCCATCTGCAACGCCTCGGCAGCACGGCTGTACGGCATGAAGGTGCTGCAAGAATCGATAGAGGACAACAAGCACAACTTCACCCGCTTCCTCGTGGTGAGCGATACGCGCAAGGCCGACTTCCTGCGTCCTCTTGACAAGACCAACAAAGCCAGCCTTGTATTCTCACTTCCGCATGAGGAAGGCAGCCTGTCGCAAGTATTAAGCATACTGTATTTCTATAAAATAAACCTCACGAAAATCCAGTCTCTGCCAATCATCGGCCACGAATGGGAGTACATGTTCTACGTTGACGTGACCTTCAACGACCTCATACGCTACCGCCAAAGCATTGACGCCATACTGCCGCTGACGAAGGAACTTAAAGTATTGGGAGAATATCAAGATGACGGAAAACAACCAAACATACAACATAAAGCCTGCTGACAGGCTCTCGCAAGTGGCTGAATACTACTTCAGCCGCAAGCTGAAAGAGATTGACCGGCTCAACGCCGAGGGCAAAGACATTATCAGTCTTGCCATAGGCAGCCCCGACATGCCGCCCTCACGGCAGACCATCGACAAGCTGTGCGAAGTGGCGCGGCAGGCTGGCAGCCACGGCTACCAGCCCACAATGGGCACACCCGAACTGCGGCAAGCCATGGCTGGGTTCTACAAACGCTGGTACAGAGTAAGCATTGACCCGCAAACAGAGATACAGCCGCTCATCGGCTCGAAAGAAGGAATACTCCACATAACGCTCGCCTTCGTAAATACGGGCGACAAAGTGCTCGTGCCCAACCCCGGTTATCCTACCTATACGTCGCTCAGCAAACTGCTCGGCGCAGAGGTTGTAACCTATAACCTGCGTGAAGACGACGGCTGGCAGCCTGACTTCGAGCAGCTTGAAGCAATGGACTTGACGGATGTCCGCCTCATGTGGACTAACTATCCGAACATGCCGACAGGTGCTCCTGCCCACATGGAGACCTACCGCAGGCTCGTAAGTTTCGCCCGGCGGCACAACATCGTGGTAGTTAACGACAACCCGTATTCGCTCATACTCAACGAGAAACCCGTCTCGCTGATGCAAGTAGAAGGGGCAAAGGACTGCTGCATAGAGCTTAACTCGATGAGCAAAAGCCACAACATGCCCGGCTGGCGCGTCGGAATGTGCGTCTCTAACAGGCAATTCATACAATGGATTCTCAAGGTCAAGAGTAACATCGACTCCGGGACATTCCGCGGAATACAGCTCGCCGCCGCCGAAGCGTACAACAACAGCGACGCATGGCACCGCCAGGCGAATATTGAAACTTACCGACGGCGGCGCAGTTTGGCAGAAGCCATTATGCAAGAGCTGGGCTGCGAGTATGGCGGAGACCAGGTAGGGATGTTCCTTTGGGGCAGAATACCAGACCGTTACGCCACCGCCGAGGAGCTGACGGAGAAGGTGTTGCACCGTGCGAGAGTGTTCATCACGCCGGGATTTATCTTCGGAAGCAACGGCGAAAGATACGTCCGAATATCACTTTGCGCCAAGGACGAGAAGATGGAAGAAGCCTTGAAACGCATTAAGGAAATGTCAAACAATTGAATAAAACAAAACAACAATATTATGGAACTTGAACTGCAACCGCTCAACTTGCCGAGCGACAATAAACGACTGACGGTAATCGCCGGCCCGTGTTCTGCCGAAACAGAAGAACAAGTGATGGAAACAGCAAGGCAACTCGCATCCAAAGGCTGCCACATATTCCGCGCCGGAGTGTGGAAACCGCGCACAAAACCGGGTGGATTTGAGGGAAACGGCGAGAAAGCTCTGCCCTGGATGCAGCGCGTTAAGGAAGAAACGGGCATGATGACGGCCACCGAAGTGGCTACGCCCGAGCATGTGGAGCTTGCCCTGAAATACGGCATCGACGTGCTGTGGATAGGCGCACGCACATCGGCAAACCCCTTTGCGATGCAGGCTTTGGCCGACAGCTTGAAGGGAATTGACATCCCCGTACTGGTGAAAAACCCCGTAAACCCCGACCTCGAGCTGTGGATTGGAGCGATGGAACGCATCAACCAGGCCGGAATAAAGCGCATTGCAGCCATACACCGAGGCTTTTCCAGCTACGACAAGAAGATATACCGCAACCTGCCCATGTGGCAAATACCCATCGAACTGCGCCGACGCATACCGCAACTGCCCATACTCTGCGACCCAAGCCACATAGGAGGACGGCGCGAACTGATAGCATCATTGTGCCAGCAGGCCATGGACCTGGGGCTTGACGGCCTCATCATAGAGAGCCACTGCGACCCGGACAACGCATGGAGCGACGCAAAGCAGCAGATAACACCCGATATTCTTGACTACATACTCGGCCTTCTCGTAATAAGAGACCAGACCATGAGCACCGAAGGGATAACCGCACTGCGCAAGCAAATTGACGAAATAGACAACCAGCTGATGGAAATACTGGCAAAGCGGATGCGCGTATGCCGCGAAATAGGCCAGTACAAGAAGGAGCACAACATGACCGTATTGCAGACATCGCGCTACAACGAAATACTTGACAAGCGCGGAGCGCAAGGCTCTCTGTGCGGCATGGACCCGTCGTTCGTCAAGACCGTGTTCGAGGCCGTGCATGAAGAATCGGTAAGACAGCAAATGGAGATAGTGAACAAATGATTTATTAAGGAGGGAAGGAGTAAGGAGAAAAGGAGTAATTAGACTTGATTTGACTGGAAGCCAATAATATACAGACAAACAAAAATTACAGTATAAGGCATTCCTACTTACTCCTTCACTCCCATACTCCTTACTGCTAAAAACACAACACCATGCGGATATTAGTATTGGGCGCGGGCAAGATGGGCAGCTTTTTCCTCGACCTGCTCAGCTTCGAGCATGAGACGGCGGTGTACGAGAAGAACCCCGAGCGGCTGCGCTTCACCTTCAACACACTGCGCTTCACGTCGATGGAAGAGGTGGAGGCGTTTAAACCCGAACTGGTTATCAACGCCGTAACCGTAAAATACACGATAAAGGCATTCGAGGAGGTAATCCCACACCTGCCCGAAGACTGCATAATAAGCGACATATCGTCGGTAAAGACGGGACTGAAAGACTTTTACGGGCAGTGCGGATACCGCTACGTGTCAACCCACCCCATGTTCGGCCCCACCTTCGCCAACCTCAACCAGCTAAGCCACGAGAACGCAATAATCATCAGCGAGGGCGACTACATGGGGCGCATATTCTTCAAAGACCTGTACAGACGCCTCGGACTGAGCATCTACGAATACTCTTTCGAGGAGCACGACAAGACCGTTGCCTACTCGCTCAGCATCCCATTCGTGAGCACTTTCGTGTTCGCCGCCGTGATGAAGCACCAGGATGCGCCCGGCACTACGTTCAAACGGCACATGAAGATAGCCCGGGGCGTGCTTAGCGAGGACGACTATCTGTTGCAGGAAATACTGTTCAACCCCTATACTTCGGGGCAAGTGGAGCAAATCCGGACGGAACTCAAAGAGCTGCTTGGCATCATAGAGCGCAAGGACGAACAGGCAATGAAGGCGTATCTTGAGAAAATCAGGAAGAACGTCAAGGACAATTCTTGAATTAAGAGTTAAGAATTAAGAGTTAAGAATATATGCCATGAAAGCGTGACATACCTTCGATTTTTCATTATTTATTATTCATTTTTAATTTTAAAATGTGCCTTTCACTGCTCCTTGCATCGCTGCTTACGCTCGTCCAGCTGAACTGCGAGAACCTGTTTGACTGCCGCCACGACAGCCTCAAGCAAGACATGGAGTTCACACCCGAGGGCGACCGCCGCTGGACTGCGAACAAATACTGGGACAAGCTGGACAATACGGCCAAGACCATAATAGCCTGCGGCACGGAAGACGGCGACTGGCGGCTGCCCGACCTGGTGGCACTATGCGAAGTGGAGAACGACAGCGTGATGCGCGACCTTACGCGGCGGTCACTGCTTCGAGGCGCGAATTATGAATACATCGTGACCTCCTCGCCCGACGTTCGCGGCATAGACGTGGCCCTGCTCTACTCTCCGGGCAGCTTCGCGCCCGTAAGGCACTATCCGCTACGCGTAAAACCGATGAAGGGGATGCGCCCCACGCGCGACATACTCTACGCCGCCGGGCGCATAATAACGGGCGACACGCTCCACATATTCGTAGTCCACGCCCCGAGCCGTTACGGCGGAGAGCGGCGCACAAGGCCGCACCGCAGGCTCGTGGCCTCGCGCCTCTGCCTTGCCGTTGACTCCTTGCGGGCCGCCTGCCAAGACCCGATGATAATCATCATGGGCGACTTCAACGACGGCGGCGACAGCCCTGTTATAAGGCAGATATGCGCAAAAGGCCTTACAGACGTGTCCGCCGGAGCGACGGGAAGCCACGGAGCGCAGGGCACATACAAGTACAAGGGCAGCTGGGAGAGCATAGACCACATCATAGCAAGCCCCGCCGCAGCGCGCCGCCTGCGCTCGTGCACGGTGAACGACGCGCCCTTCCTGCTCGAGGCTGACGACCGATACGGCGGTGTACAGCCGCTTAGGACATACCGCGCGTGGCGTTACCGCCGCGGCTACAGCGACCACCTGCCCCTCGTGGCGCGCTTTGCGTTTGAATGAAAAACACGTTTCAAAAGTGTAAAAAATGCTGAAAACCAACGTTTTTAACACTTTCTTAACCCCAAAACATGTATATTTGCATAAATTATATAGCGTAATACTCTGCTTTATATGCAAATTATGAACAAACTGTTACTATCCGTCATGGCTCTCTTTACCGGCTGCCTTACAAGCTGCGGACAGCAAGACATAAAGTCAGTGGACGCCGACGAGTTCGAGAAGACTATCTCACGCAACGTCGTGCAGCTGCTCGACGTGCGCACGGAGGCCGAATTCCGCGAGGGCCATATAGCCTCCGACAAAGTGAAGAACATAGACTACCGCCAGCCCGACTTCGTCGAACAGGCCTACGGCGAGCTTGACAAAGGCCGCCCCGTAGCCGTCTACTGCCGCAGCGGACGGCGCAGCCTGGACGCGGCAAAGCTGCTCGCCAAGCGCGGCTTCGAGGTAATCAACCTCAAGGGCGGCATCCTGGAATGGCAGGAAAAAGGCAAACCCGTGAGGCGGTAACGAAACATTAAAGCCGTTATTAAATTGAAAATTCATAATTGAAAATGAACAATTATGATTACCTTTAAGGTTACTTGCCAACAAAACACATCACAATTTTTCATTCTCAATTATAAATTCTCAATTCAAAAGGCCGTCTTTCGCATCCTAAAAGGCCACCTTTCGCAGCGCGAAAGACCGCCTTTTACAACGCATTGAATATCAAGACGTTACAACAACAGATAAAACATACTTGAAAAATGAACATTTTTAAGAGAACATCCGCGCTCGGCCTGCTGCTCGCATTGGTGCTACAGGCATTCGCACAAGGGGCAAACAATACCGGCACTTACTACCAAAGCGCCGACGGAAAGAAAGGAAGGGAGCTTAAGACGGCGATGAGCGGAATAATAGTTGACCATAAACAATTATCTTACAACGAAGTTTGGGATGCATTCAAAACCACAGACAAGCGCGCCGACGGAAAGGTGTGGGACATGTATTCAAATATATCTGATTTTGAATTTGGCAAAGACCAAGACACTGGCACTTCAGCCAATGAAGGAGATAAATATAACCGTGAACATTCAATGCCTAAAAGCTGGTTTCACGACGAATATCCGATGTACACCGACGTAATGCACCTTGTTCCAACAGACAAATGGGTAAACAGCCTTCGTGGAAACGCCCCCTTTGGTGAAACAAACAATCCAAGCAACTGGTCTAAAAATTATTTCAGTAAGCTCGGAAAGTCAACGGTCAGCGGCTATACTGGCACAGTGTTCGAGCCTAACGACGAATACAAAGGTGACTTCGCGCGTATTTACTTCTACATGGTAACATGTTATGAGAACAATGTTTCAACATGGGAAAGCGACATGTTGGCAAACAACAAATATCCGGCGTTCACCACATGGGCATTGAACATGCTGCTGCGCTGGGCAGCCGAAGACCCTGTAAGCCAAAAGGAGATTGACCGCAACAATGCAGTTTACGACATACAGGGCAACCGCAACCCGTATGTTGACTATCCAGGATTGGAGCAATACGTTTGGGGAGAATACAAGGACAAGACCTTCAGCTATTCAAACTATGAAGAGCCGGACGGCACAACCGTTACACCCGACCCTGACGACCCCGACGACGACCCTGTAACCCCACCAGTCGGCGGCGAACTTACCTTCACAAAAGTAACATCAGATAGCCAGCTTAGCACTGAATACACTTACCTTATTGTGTATGAAAAAGAAGGAATAGCCATGAGCAAGTCCAATGGCGATATTAGAAGCGGTATCGAAGTAACCATTTCAAGTAGCAAAATCACCACCGAGGTCAACGGCAACGGCCAGCCGCGTGCCCTAAATCTCGGCGGAACGAAAGGTGCATACACCCTGTACGACGGCGTGGAAAAAGTTTATCTTGCGCTCAACAGCAGCGACAATAAATTGCAAAACAGCACTACCGCTACGACAAACAGCGCAAAGTGGAGCATTACTTTCGGCAGCGGCTGCTCTATAAGGAACAACGCCCATACCGACAGATACATCAACTATAATCCAAGCGCAGACCGTTTTGCCTGCTACAAGACCACAAGCAACCAGCAGCCTGTTGCCCTTTATCGCAGCACTACGACCACAGGCATAGTCGAAGTGACTGTAGACGGCAACGCGAAAGTCGACGTTTACACCATCACGGGAATGAAAGTGCGCTCACAAGTTACGCGTAACGACGCACTGGAAGGACTTGACAAGGGCGTTTACATAATAGGAAACAAGAAATATCTTGTGAAATAAAAGCATAAAAAACAAAAGCAAAGCCCCTCCCCACAATCACAAATAAGTGACACAGGGAGGGGCTTTCTTTTGTTATTTCCGGCAAATCACAGTGCCGTTGGCCTGATGGGTTGCCAGCACAAGCACCTCGGCTATCTGCACATGAGCAGGCGCATTGGCGGCATAAAGGGCCACGTCGGCGATGTCGTCGCCCGTAAGCGGCTGTATGCCACGATACACATTGTCGGCACGCTCGTTGTCTCCGTGGAAGCGGACGACGCTGAAATTGGTCTCAACAAGTCCCGGCTTGACGTTCGTTACACGCACCGCCGTATCTGCAACGTCTATGCGCAGGCCGTCGGTAATGGCCTTCACGGCCGCCTTCGTTGCGCAATAAACGTTTCCTCCGGCATAAGCCGCGTCGCCTGCCACCGAGCCAATGTTGATAACATGCCCACGGTTGCGCTCCACCATGCCCGGAACTATGAGGCGCGTCATCGTCAACAAGCCTTTGACATTGGTGTCAATCATCGTCTCCCAGTCGTCCATGTCGCCCTCGTATTCCTTTTCCAGCCCGAGCGCAAGTCCGGCGTTATTAACCAATACGTCAACCGCCGCCCATTTGCCCGTGAGCGAACCGACCGCCGCCGTTGCCGCATTACGGTCGCGAACGTCAAAAACCAAGGACAGAACGTCAGCCCCAAGCCCTCTTGCCGCAGCCTCGACAGCCTTCAGCTTTTCAACGTTACGCCCTGTAAGTATGAGGTCATAGCCTCCACAGGCAAACTTCCTGGCACACGCCTCGCCTATTCCGCTCGTTGCGCCGGTAATCAATGCGATTTTTCTTTCCATCGTTTTAAGTTTTATTTTAGGAGTAAATAAGTAAGGAGAGAAGGAGTAAGTAGATATGTCTTGCCAATAATTATTCCCTAAACATCGGCTCAAATCACAACTACTTACTCCTTCTCTCCTGTTACTCCTTTACTCCTTAATTCATTACTTACTCCTTCCCTCCTTTCTCCTTTTCTCCTATTTTAATTCAAACAGTATCTTGAGAATACGCTCCGCGGTACGTCCGTCCCATCGGTCGGGCAAAGAGCAGTGCTTCCATTGTCCCTTTACGATGTCCGTTACGGCCTCGGCCAGTCGGTCGGCGTTCTCCCCTACGAGCACGTTTGAGCCTTGCTTGACGGTCTCTATGTGCTCCGTATAGCTGTTGAGCGTGGCGCACGGCACGCCGTTGAACGTGGCTTCCTCGGCAACATTGCCCGAGTCGGTCACTATTCCCTTTGCGTTTGACGTGAGATAACCGAACTCCAAGTATCCGAGAGGCTCTATGATATGGAAATTCGGGTAATCTTTCACCATCGGCCTTACCGTCTCCGCCGCAGCTGGACGCAGCGGAGCAAGCACCTGCACACCGTCCGCCGCACGGCACATCGCCGTGAGCATGGCTTCAAGATTTGCCCTGTCGGCCAGCAAAGCCTTGCGGTTGAGCGTGAAGACGATGTACTCATGCTCCTTTACTTGCAGTCCGTCGAGCACTGCCGGACGCACAAGCCGCGAGCGGTTAAAGCGCAACGTGTCCATCAATATGTTGCCAACCATGTAGACTTTTGTCAGCTCCGCGCCCTCGCGAGTTGCTATACTGGTGCTTCCCATGCCTGCGGTGAAGAGCAGGTCGGACAGTCCATCGATAACAAGACGGTTAATTTCCTTGGGCATCTTGATGTCAAACGAACGCGTGCCGGCCACGAGATGCGCCAGCGTAAGCCCGTGTTTCTTTGTCACTATGGCTACGGCCATGGTCGAAGCGAGGTCGTCAACGACGATAACGACGTCCGTCGGATTGGCGGAAAGGTACGTGTCAAACTCCGACATGACGCGACCCGTCAGTTCATTGAGGTTGACACAGTCAACGCCAAGATAAACATCAGGCGCCGGTATGCCCAAATCGGCGAAGAGCGAAGCCTCAAGCGTGGGGTCGGCCTGCGCCCCGGTGTACACCAGGCGGTAGTCAACGGCCTTGCCGTCGGCCTTCGCCTTCATGACGGCACGCACCAGGGGAGCAACCTTTATGAAGTTGGGGCGCGCCCCGGCAACAATACAAATATTCTGCATATTCACTTTTTCTTTAATTGAAAATTGATAATGGAGAATGGAAAATTATGATTACCATTGTCCTTTTATTTTTTAATCAAGCAAAGGTAATCATAATTTTCCATTCTCCATTATCAATTTCTAATTTAAAATCATTCTGACTTGAACAAGTCCTTTATGCCTCCTATGCTGCCCATAAGGTTGGTTGCCTCATACGGCAGGTAGACGGTCTTGGTCTTGTCGCCCGTCGCCACTTCCTCAAGCATCTGTATATACTTCTGCGCCAGGAGGTAGTTGGCCGGATTGGTGCTCTTGCCCACGGCCTCGGTGATTTTCTCTATGGCTATTGCTTCGGCCTCGGCCTTGCGTATGCGGGCCAGCGCCTCGCCCTCGGCGTTTAGTATAGCCATCTGCTTGTCGGCCTCGGCCTTGTTGATGATGGCGGTCTTCTCGCCCTCCGACTTCAGTATGGCGGCAGCCTTCTCGCCCTCGCTTGTCAGGATGGTGGCGCGCTTGTTGCGCTCGGCCTGCATCTGCTTCTCCATTGCCTGGAGCACGCTTTCGGGCGGAGTGATGTCCTGCAATTCGACGCGGTTCACCTTTATGCCCCATTTGTTGGTAGCATCGTCGAGCACGGCGCGCAGCTTGGTGTTGATGGTGTCGCGCGAAGTGAGCGTCTGGTCGAGTTCAAGCTCGCCGATGATGTTGCGCAGCGTGGTCTGCGTAAGCTTCTCTATGGCGTTGGGCAGGTTGTTAATCTCATACACGGCCTTGAACGGGTCAACGATTTGGAAGTACAGCAGGGCGTTGATTTGCGTCTGTACGTTGTCCTTGGTGATGACGTTCTGCTTGTCGAAGTCGTACACCTGCTCGCGCAAGTCGATGGAGTCTGTGTACATATACCTGCCCCGGCGCACGGCCACAATCTCCTTGGCGCGGTCGATGAAGGGTATGATGATATTGATGCCGGGCCTCAACGTGGCGTAATACTTGCCGAGACGCTCTATTATTTTGGTTTCAGACTGTGGTATGATGACAAGGCTTTTCTTGACTACCACCAACGCGCAGATTACCAGCGCGATAAGAACGATTACAAAAGTGTTCATGTTTTTATACGGTTTTAGGGTTTTGCGGTTATGAGGTTATACGGTTATGGTTGCGGTTTTAAGGTTTTACGGTTATGGGGTTATACGGTTATGGTTGCGGTTTTGAGGTTTTGCGGTTATGGGGATGTGCGCTGTCCAGTCAACCGTATGACCGTAAAACCGCACAACCGTAAGACCGCACTCACGCCTTTTCCACGGTTATTATTATGCTCTCGCGGCCCACCACGCGGACGTTCTGCCCCAAGGGGATATACGAGCCGTCGGCCGACACGGCCTTCCAGTCGTCTCCGTCGATGGCAACGCGGCCGTAACCGCCCTGCTCTATGGCCTCGCTTACGCGCCCGATGCGCCCCATCAGGGCGTCGGCATTGCTCGGACGCTCACGCCGCTTGCCGTGAAGCGCCTTGACAAGGCGCGGCCTTACGAAGAAGAGCGACAGCAACGAAGCCACCACGAACACAAGCAGCTGGCCGTAAAAGCCCACGCCGAAGGCTGCGAACACCGCCGTAACGAGCGCGCCTATGGAGAAACAGAGGATGAAGAAGTCGCCCGAGGTAAGCTCGAGGATGATGCAGACAACGGTCACCAACAACCAAAGCTGCCACAGATTAGCCGCAAAATAATCAATCATTGCCGTTACGTTATATTCATTTGCGAAGATAACGCTTTTTATCCGCCGCCGCAAGAAATACGGGGATTATTTTCCCCTTGCACAGGTTTTAGCCTTATAAAAACGTCACAAGCGGCCGTTGCCGCGGCCGCCGCCCTGCATGCCGCCGAGCACGGCCTTCTCCCTGAACAGGTCGTCCAGACACTTACCGGGCGAGGTGAACACCATGCTGCGAACAACATCGCCCTCTCCGCACGTATAGTCGTAATAAGCCTTAAGGTCGCCCGTCAGCCCCTCACCGGCGATGACGCGCGCCTCGAGCCGCGAAAAATCGTCAAGCGCAATGTCGTCGCCCTCGCGCACAAGGATGACCCGCCTCGCCGTAGGATTGCAGTTATAGTCGTGCGAGAGGCTTATACCTTTTATATAATAAGGGAAACTCAACGCCGGCAGGCGCAGGCAGACGGCCGTCAAGGCAAACCGCGCATTACTCCGCCCGTTGAACAGCATGTATCCGGCCAGGAAAGGAGTAAAGAGGCATATACCTTCTACCAAGTTTCCGTCAACCTGACGGCAGCAGACGCGCTGCACCGTGTCGCCTGCCTCAACACGCCTGACCATGTACGGCTCTGCCGCCATGCATCCGGCATGAGCCGAAAAGCCATAACACGTATAAAGACCGGAGTATGCCTGAGCCTCGACAAGATACCTGCCGGCGGCCGCAGAGAGTGCCCCGAGAAATGAAGAAGCGGCGTCACTACTGTTTACAAACGACGTCTCAACGGCCGAAACGCCTTTACACAAACCGTCAATGCTGTCCTTCAGCCTGCGTTTCGACACGTTATTGACACCACGAATGGCCTCGTCAAGGGCGTCGTCGCCGGCTGTTCCTTCAGCCACCAGCGCCGAATAAGCCGGCAACACAGATGAATATAACGAAGAAAGGACGCTCGACGGCAGGCCTGTCGACCGCGCAATGTCCTTCATCTTGACACCGGCGGCGCGCAATCTTCTCAACTGTTCATATAGCTCCTGAAGTCTGTCCATATTCCGCAATAGTTTGTTTCCTTCTACAAAGATACTAATTTAACCAGTAAACGGACGCTTACCGGGCGGCTTTTTAAGGCTTTTCATCAAAAAACATATTGCATTCTCGCCTGCGCAAGGAACAAATCCTTGATGTAAAAACTGTTGCAATGGTCGCCAATCCACACGTAACTGCCGCTGAGTTTCAGTCCTATGTACTCGTTGAGATACCAGTTTACGCCTATCGAGAGGTCTTTCTCCTCGCCGCCGAGTATGCCGCTGGCACGGTGGTTCATGTCGGTATAGTTGAAACGGGCCACAAGTTCCACAGCCTTCGGCGACGATGGGCGGCCAGGTATGCCATACATGGCGTCGTAACCAAAGCCCTCGCCCACAACGAGGTAGCTGCCCTGCACGTAGCCTCCGTGCGCAATGTAGGCCTTGAGGCCGCCGCGGCGGTTCATGCGGTCGACAAAATACTCGCCCTGAAGCAGCACCTTGCGCGACGTATAGAGCGCTTCTACAAGCCCCTTCACCTCGCTGCCCATGCCGCTGACCTCCGTCTCTAGCAGCGAGGCCGGCAACATGTCGGTCACGCCGGCGCTCGTGATGCTGCCCACGGGCTTATCCTTGTTTACGTCGCGCGTGCGGTAGGAAAACGCTCCGCCAAGATGCAGCAGCCTGTGGCGGCCTTTGTCCATGCTGCGCCACACTACACGGGTGGTGGACACGAGCGAGTTTTTCTTCTCTTCGCCCAGTTTATTGATGTCGTTGTTGGTGTAAATGCCCGTGGCGAGATACCAGTGGGGCGTGCTGTGATGATATGTTACGCCGAGCTTGCGGCTGTTCGTGAAGGCGAGACACGCCGCGGCGGACTGGTTGAAGCGCATGTCGGCGGTGCTTATGAGCATGTCCATTGAAAAAGGTTCATAGCCGTTGCCAACAGAGAGCACGCCGTGACCGAAGTGATAGTTCAGCAGAAGGTCCTTCACGGCCACCTTGCCGCCACCCAACCCCACGTCGGCCTTCAGCTCAAAGCGGCCGTACGTGCCCTTGAAACCTACGCGGAAGTCCTCCAGACGGTAGTATCCCTGCACGTCGTCCTTGCCGTAACCCGTCGCCGTAGCGTCAAGAAGGGCGCGCGAACGGAACTTTATTTTAAGCGTATCAGACGCCTGCGCCATCGTGAGCGAGGCCGCAAGCACGGCCGTCAAGACGTATCTTAAAGCGTTCATTACCTCAGAACTTAATGTTGAAGAGCACGGGCAGAGCCTCCTCGGCCGTCGTCACCCAGCCGTAATCGGCCATGCTGAATATCGGGGCATTGGCGTCGGGATTGACGGCGATAATCTTCCTCGCCCCGGTTATTGCCGCCGTGTGCTGTATCTGGCCGCTGATGCCGATGGCAATGTAGAGGTCGGGCGATATGGTCTGCCCCGTCTGCCCCACCTGGCGCGATGCGTCAATGAGGCCGCACTCCACCGCCGCGCGCGAGCCTGCCACCGCCGCGCCTGCGCTTTCGGCCCAACGGGCTATGGCATCGGCCGTCTCACGGCTCTTCACTCCGCTCCCTATGCCCACCACGATACGGCTGTCGGCCAGCGTGTTGCCGCTTACGGCCTTTACGGCCTCGGCCAGCTGCGTCACCCTCGGGTCGGGTTCAAAGCCTGACATGTCGTGAGTTACCACCTCTCCACGACGACCGGCGTCGCGCCCGATGGCCTTCATCACCCCAGGATGCACCGAAGCCATCTGCGGACGGCGGTCAGGCGTTACGATTGTCGCCATCAGGTTGCCGCCGAAGGCCGGCCTGACCTGTTGCAGCAACCCCGTGGAGGGGTCGATATTGAGGTCGGTGCAGTCGGCCGTAAGCCCCGTGTGCAGCATCGAGGCGAGACGTGCCGACAGTCCGCGACCTTTCACCGTAGCGCCGACAAGCAGCACGGCGGGGCACAGGCGGCGCACAACGGAGGCAACGGCCTCGGCGTAATTCTCCTCAATATACGCCGACAGGGCAGGCGCCTCGATGAGATGCACGCGCCGCGCGCCATGGGCTATCAGCTCGTCGGCAAGCGCAGCCACTCCGCAACCTGCCAACAGAGCCTCTACCTGCTGCCCCGACGCCTCGCCAAGGCTCACCGCCTTGCCAAGCAATTCCAACGTTACGGGGGCTATTTTGCCGTGCGCAGTCTCGGCGAGCACGAATATTCCGCTTGCGTCCTGCACCTCGCTGGCGTTACCGCCGTCGGCGATTGACAGCGCGCTTACGGGGCATTCGCCCACGCACGTGCCGCAGAGGCGGCATGAATAGGGGTCAATCTCGGGCCAGTCGCCCATGGTTATCGCACCGAAGGCGCAGCTCTCGGCGCACGTTCCGCAACCGGTGCAGAGGTCTTTGTCTACCTGTAAGGCAAAATTATATGTATTATCCATACTTGTAATATTATCTTTTCAACTAAAAATCATCATGTTCTTAATCTCCAAACCGTAGCCGTGATGCCACTAAGGGATGAAAACCGTAACTTTTAAGCACATCTTTCGTTATCATCCGGCATTAACATCAGACAATAAGAAGCCGACAATAAGATTTCAACACATGTTTACTTACAATCTAAAAGATGCTCTTTCGGCTTGCAAAAGATGGCCTTTAACGCTGCGGAAGACGGCCTTTTGAAAGCCCGTTTGCGGTCTTTTCGGTTGCCGTCTGCCATCATCCTGCCTCCATTTCGGCCCGTTACGGTTTACGTTTATGCAAAATCTTGTCGCCAAGCGGTATTATTTTTCAGCGCAATTCATCACCGCACGGGCAAACTCTTCGCCGCTGCTGACCCACCGTGTGTCCTTCGCGTTGTTGACAACGGCGGTAGACACAACCTTTGTCGGCGAAGCGTTAAGCCCCACCTCGGCAGCGCTCAGCCCTATGTCGCTCTCGTTCCATCGCTCTATAGGCTGCTTCATCGCACGCCGCCAGCCTGCAAGCGTCGGCGGGCTGACGGCAAACTCCTTGCTTACCATGAGCGCGCAGGGCAGCGACACGCGCAGTTGCTGCACGGTTTCGCCGTTATCCTTAGTCACGGTGACGTTCTCTCCGCCTACGTTGTCAATGCTTATGATGTGGGTCAGCTGGGGTATTCCGAGCTGTCCGGCCACCTCCGGGCCTACCTGGGCCGTGTCGCCGTCGACAGCCATGCGCCCGAACAGCAGCATGCCGTAGCCAATCTTGCGCGCGGCGGCGGCAAGCGCCATGCTCGTGCACAGCGTATCGCTGCCTGCAAAGGCCGGCGAAGAGAGCAACACGGCACGGTCAGCGCCGAGCTGGAGCGCCTCGCAAAGGGTGTCTTCAGCCCTGTCCGGTCCCATGCTCACAGCTACTATCTCGCCGCCGGTAGCCGCCCTCATGTCGAGTGCGGCCTGCAGGGCGCAGAGGTCGTCGGGGTTGGTTCGGGTCATGGCCGACGCCCGCTTCAGGGTTTTGGTCACCGGGTCGATGTCTACCTTCGTCGACCGCGGCACTTGCTTAAGAAATACTATATATCGGTTCATTGGGTTATGTGGTTTTAGGGTTTTGAGGTTATGGGGTTTTGAGGTTATGGGGTTTTGAGGTTATGGGGTTTTGAGGTTGTGAGAGGTTATGAGGTCGTTGGGGGTATGAGGTTTTAGGGTTATGGAGTTGTGGGGTTTTGAGGTTATAGGGCAATGTTTTTATCCTTCCACCTTTTTACTATTTATGCAACATCCCTGAAGAACTTACCGACAAGGCATTTAGTTTTAACTCCTCAGCGAGTGAAACGAACGGTAACTACCTTAACTCCTTTAACTCCCAAAGTCTTAACGCTTATCCGCCCTTCTTGTTAGAACGTGCGTCGGCGCAGCGTTTCTGGAACTCCGGCGAGAACGGATCTACCTTCCCGAAGCGCATCGGGTCGAACAGCCGCGCGTCAACAAACGTTTCCTCTCCCGTAATCAGCTCGGCTGCGAGGCGTCCCATGCCGCCGCCGCAACATCCGGCCACGGCATAAAGGCCGTCATACTGGGGCAGCGCTCCGATTACGAACTTGGCGTCGGGCACGTAGCACGAAGGCCCTGCCATATAGTGTGCAATGGGCAGAGTGTCAATGTCATTGAGATAATCCTTCAGCAGCGGAGCGCACTCGTCAAGCACTGTCCACTTGGCATATTGGTTGAAATCGAAGTCCTCCAACTTGTCCGTAAGCGTCGAGGGGTCGAATGCTTGGCACTGGCTCTCCCTCAGCCCGATTATCAGAGCGCCGACGTCAGAGCGGGTGAAGGCGCGCGCATCGGGGATGACGGTGAACGGATGGTTCACCGGGAAGCGTCTTTCATCTGTCGACATAATCCAGAAATGGCTCCTCACGGGGGTGAAGGGCAGGCCGATGTGGAGCGGACGCATCAGCAGGTTGGCCCACGCTCCGGCGGCGTTCACCACGGTTCCGGCCGTCAGTTGCGTGCCGTCGGCCAGTCTCACGCCCGTAATGCGGCCGCCGCTTACAGTTATTCCGGCCACCTTACGGTTGGGCTGCAGCGTCACCCCGAGCTGTGAGGCGGCGTGGGCGTAGCCCTGGCAGAGCGACGCTGAGTCGATGAAAGCGTCAGTGGGCATGTATGACGCGGCACCTACGGCGTCGGCATTGATCCACGGCAACAGCTCACTAAGCCGCTTATGGTCTATCCGCCCGTTGGGTATGCCGAAACGTGTGGCGGCCTGCTCCAGCTGTTCAAGCCCACGGAGCGACGCATCTGACGACGCCATGGTCACGCTGCCGCACGTTTGCAGGCCGAGCTCGCAGCCCGTCATGGCCCCAATCTCTTCTATGCAATCATACGTTTCCTGCACTATCTCCATCAGTCCGGGCTTTGTCCTCGCCCTGGTAAGCAGGCAGGCGGCGCGCGACGATGCCTGCGACGCTATGTCGTTGCCGTCGAGCAAAAGTATACTTCCTGCCTTGCGCCTGGCCAGCTGGTACGCCGTGGCGCAGCCGAGCAGGCCTCCGCCTATAATAATGATGTCGTAATTGTTGGTTTCCATATCGTTGAATTCAAATAGTGTTATACTGAAGGTTCATAAAAACACCGGCGTCCCCCTGCTTCGTCCGCTCGCGGCGGCCGCGCATGTAGCGGCGGTATATAAGTATCCCGGCCACGGCGAAGAGCACCGTGCACGCCGCCCCGACAAAGCATGCCATATGGTTGAACAGGGCGAACCAGTCGGTCTGTATGTCAAGTGTCTCCTTGGTGAAGAGCAAGGTCACCGTGCCTATATACCCGATGAAGTCTATCATTGCGATGAAGAAGCCCACGTTGCCCTTTATCCTGAAGCAGGCGATGAAGCGGTCGAAGAAGATTGTCTGGAACGTAAGGTAGGCGATGTATAGCGAAAGGCTGACGATGAACAGCCACGTAACGGGCTGAAGGTCGAGCGTATCGTAGTTGAACGACACGTAGGTGAGCGTGACGCAGCCGGCAAGCACAAGCGCCATAAGCCCCATTATGGCCTTGATGTTGCTGCGGAAGAATATGAACAGGGCGAAAATGCCGAGGATGACGAGCGTCACGATGGTGTCCACGCGGGCGAACATCCACGACGACTGGCCGCTCATGTCGAGTATGTTGACGAGAAAGTCCTCCTTGACGTCGCGCAGCACAAGCAGCATGAAGTTGCCGAGAAACAGCAAGGTGAGTATCGGGGCATACTTGATGAAGAGAGCCTTACGCCCCTTTCCGTCGAGCGTAGTGCGCTCGTTGCGCAGCGCTATGTCCTCAGCCGTAGGCCGCGGAAGGCGTTTCAGCATGTAACCCATGAACACGAGCAGCGGCAGGGCGCATCCGCCGATGACGGCCGGCATCCAGAACTGGTTGATGTGGAGGTCGTTCATGGCGTAAAGGCCGAAGCTTTTGGCGAAGCCTGAGCTGAAAACCATGCTCACTCCGAGCAGGCTTGCAAGGATGTCGGTGACCTTGCGCCCTTCGATAAAGCTGAAGATGACGCCCCACATGCAGCCGAGCGACAGGCCATTGACGAACATCGCCGCCACGTTGTAGGGCGTGGGGAGGAGTCCGAAGCCTACGAGCGCCGCCTCAGCCATTACCGCAGAAGCGACGAAAAAGCGGAAACGGTTTTCACGCTTCAGCTCGGAGATGAGCTTGATGCCGAAGAACTTTGAGATTACATAGCCAAGAATCTGGATTGTTGTGACCGCTACCTTATAGTCTGAGCCGAAGAACGTCAGCCCCTCGAAGGCCGCGGCGGTGTATGGTTTGCGCAGGGCGTAGACCAGTGAATAGGAAAGCAGCGCGGCGCCTCCAGCCCAGAGAATGAGCAGCAGGTCTGACACGTGCCTCGTGTTGTTGCAATGTTTCATGTCGATAATCCGTTTTTTGTATTACGGGTGCAAAGTTACCGCACCGCGACATGCGGAAAAATGAATTTTCCATGTATAATACCGGCATGAAAAGGAGTGGAAAATTAATTAATGTTTATGTTGCATACATGCAACATAAATGCAACAACGGCAACGCCAATGCAACATCCGTGGCGCGCGGAAACAGCCGTGGGCCGACTTCGCAGCCGGCCCACGGTCAATAATACAAAAACATTATGAATTTTATTTAGCGAACAAGATTTCCAGAAAAGTCTATCACTATGAGTATTTATGGGGTGCAGTCACTGCGCCTGCCTGCAGCTGCGGCACTTGCGCTCGCAGTATCTCTCGCACTGGGCGCAGATGTCGTAGCCCAGCATCGCGCCGAGAATGAAGTCCTCTTCGGGCGTGAGCAGGTTGAGCGGGCGCGTCACCATCAGCCTGATAGCGTCGAGACACTCCTGCCGGCCGAAGAAGAGGTTGACGCGGTCGTTGCCCACCGGCTGCACTATGTAGCCTATGCCCTGGCGGCGCAGGCGCGCCGTGGCAAACTCTTCGTACTTCTTGTTGAACGTGAACAGCACCATGCGGCGCACGCCTTTCTTGTACTCGTATATGTGGTTGGTCAGCACCCTCATGTCGGGAGGCAGTATCTCGGTCTGCATAGGCTTTCGGTTTAGAGGCTGTCTTTGATTTGTTCTATCCACGCTTCGACGCGTCCGTCAGTCTTGTCGTCCTCGTTCACGTCGTCAAGGGGCAGCCCGATGAACTGTCCGTCGATTACGGCGGCAGAGTCGTCGAAGGTGTACCCGTCGGTCGATACTTGCCCAACAAACTTTGCTCCGCTGTCTTTCAGCCCCTCATATATTTCGGCCATGGCCGCGCAGAACGTGTCGCCGTAAGACTCGCAGTCGCCGCAGCCGAAGAGGGCGACGGTCTTTCCCACGAGGTCTGCGCCCTTCAGCTTTTCCAGACCGTCGTACCAGTCGTCCTGAAGCTCGCCCGCACCCCATGTAGAGGTACCCAGCAGGAGGTTCTTGTAACCGGCCACGGTGTCGGCCGTGATGTTCGCAACGTCGTACACGTCGGCCTGGGCAAGGCCAAGCCTGCCGGCGATTTTCTCGGCTATGGCCTGGCATGTGCCGGTGGAAGAGCCGTAGATTATACATGTTTTGTCCATATCTGCAATCTGTTTTAAATTGTTTGATGTTTACGGTTGCAAAGATACGGCTTGCGGCGTAAGTGCGCAATACCTAAAAATAGGGTTTCCGCCTATACCTAAAAATGGTTACCTGCAAACAAAAAGGGCCGCCCTGCATTGCTGCGGGGCGGCCCTTGCTATGAGATTTCAGTTTACTTCATCAAACCACGGTTGGTGAACGTTGCGTTGAGCAGGCGCAGGTAGCTGCGGTACTGGTCCTCGGTGAGCACCGAGCGCATGTACTTCAGGTCCTTCTCTACGGCCTTCTTCACCATTGCGTCACGCTCGTCGGCGTTGGCGCCTGCGGCGTTCATCATGTCGGCGCAGAACGAAGTGTGGATGTCCTGCACGGCTTCAGCCTGGTCGATAGACAGTCCGAGGCAGTCAGCCAACTTGCCGTAGTTCACCTCCATGTTGTAGGCGTTGGCGCTTTCAGTGTTGTTCAACTTCTCGTTGTCCGCAAATGTCATAGTCATGCTGAGCACTGCTACGACGGTTAAAAACAATCTTTTCATAATCCTTAAAATTTACTTTTACCTTTGGGCCTCGGTACTCTTCTCGCGAATCGCCTCCGCCCGTTATCCTAAAACTATTAACTCTTTTTGTCTTTCGACGGTGCAAAGATACGGCCATTTCCCGATATGTGATGCAAAAACATCACGCTGTTTGCGTTAACAGCTTACTTTTTTGACCTAAATCAAAGTTTCAGCTATAATATTGCAAACGTATTACAGCATTGACTGCTATTTTGTCACATTGTGAAACGCCATTGTCACACATTGTGACAACGGTGACATATACCTTATAATAAAGCCTGCTGTGCCGCATATCGTGGATGCTTTCGGCCCCGAACGTAACCGCCTGACTGCCAGCACGTTGCCGCACGGCTTGCAAAAGGCCGTCTTTTAGAGGCTGAAAGGTGGCCTTTCGCAGGCCCAAAGACGGCCTTTTAGAGGACGAAAGACGGCCTTTCGCAAAAGCGCGGGAAAAATAATGCGGCGGCGATGGCCGCTAATCGGATTTTTATCCCTATATTTGCACGTCAAAAAACATCAACAGAAAGAAAATGGAAAGCAACCTGAACAAATACATCGCGGTGGCATACAAGCTGTACACCGTTGACGGAGAAGTGAGCGAACTTGTGGAAGAGGCTACCGACGGCGAGCCGTTCCAGTTCATAAGCGGCTACGGCATCGCCCTTGACGCGTTCGAACAGAAGGTGGCCGCGCTGGAAAAGGGAGCGGAGTTTGACTTCACCCTGACAAAGGACGACGCCTACGGCGACTACGAGCAGGAGCATGTGCTCGACCTGGACAAGGCCATATTCTCAATAAACGGCCACTTCGACCGCGACAACATATACAAGGACGCCATCGTGCCGTTGCAAAACGAGGACGGCAACAGGTTTTACGGGCGTGTGCTCGAAGTGGGCACGGACAAGGTGAAAATCGACCTCAACCACCCGCTTGCAGGCAAGACGCTCAACTTCAAGGGGCACATCGTGGAGTCGCGCGAGGCCACCAACGAGGAAATACAGGGCCTAATTAACCGCATGAGCGGCGAAGGCTGCTGCTGCGGAGGCCACGGCGACGACGGCTGTTGCGGCCATCACCACGACCACGAGGGCGGATGCTGCGGCCACAAGCACGGCCACGAGGAAGGCGGATGCTGCCACAGGAAGTAATGAATAATTAATAATGAATAATGAAAAATCGCCCTGCGGTGATTAGCCTGTCAAGGCATGATTTTTCATTATTCATTATTAATTATTCATTCCATCATTATTAATTATTCATTCCATCATTATTCATTTTTCATTTTTAACTATTCATTCCACCATGCGTAACACTTTCGGCAACCTGCTGCGCCTCACCACCTTCGGCGAAAGCCACGGAGCGGCCATAGGCGGAGTGCTCGACGGATACCCGGCAGGCATCACTATCGACATGGATTTCATCCAGGCCGAGCTTGACCGCCGCCGACCCGGGCAGAGCGACATAACCACCGGCCGCAACGAAGCCGACCGCGTGGAGCTGCTGAGCGGCGTGTTTGAAGGCCGCTCGACGGGCTGCCCCATCGGCTTCATCGTGAGGAACACCAACCAGAGGTCGGCCGACTATGACGAGATGCGCACCGCCCTGCGCCCGTCGCACGCCGATTACACGTACACATGCAAGTACGGCGTGCGCGACTACCGCGGCGGAGGCCGCTCGTCGGCACGCATCACAATCAGCCGCTGCGTGGGCGGCGCGCTGGCAAAGCTGGCCCTGCGGCGGCTCGGCATAAGCGTGCAAGCGTACACGTCGCAGGTAGGCGGCATCGCGCTCGACAATGACTACCGCCTGTACGACCTCTCCAAGACCGACGCCAACATAGTGCGCTGCCCCGACGAGGCCAAGGCCGGCGAGATGGCGGAGCTTATAAGAGAGGTGAAAGCGGCAGGCGACACCGTGGGCGGAACAATCACCTGCGTCATAAAAGGATGCCCGGCAGGACTGGGCGAGCCGGAGTTCGGCAAGCTACACGCCGCCCTCGGCGCGGCCATGCTCGGCATAAACGCCGTAAAGGGCATAGAGTTTGGCACGGGCTTCGCCCTCGCCGCCATGCGCGGCAGCCAGGCCAACGACGCCTTTTTCAACGACAACGGGCGCATATCCACCGCGACCAACCACAGCGGAGGCATACAAGGGGGCATCAGCAACGGGCAAGACATATACTTCCGCATAGCCTTCAAGCCCGTAGCCACGCTCCTGCAAGAGCAGCAGACGGTAACCGTGGACGGACAACCGACAACCCTCAAGGCGCGCGGACGGCACGACCCGTGCGTTCTGTCACGGGCGGTGCCCATAGTGGAAGCCATGGCGGCAATGACTATACTCGACCAGTTTTTGTCGAACAAAACAACGATGTTATGATTTTTTCACACCTACAAGTGTAAAAAAACAAGTTTTTCCTTTGCCGTATAGAAATATTACAGTATATTTGCACTGACATTTTGAGGTTTGTGAAAATCTTGATTTCGTCAATTTAAGTCTAGTTTAGTTTTTGTGTTGGTTGAGAGCGGTCAATTGGCCGCTCTCTTTTCGTTTTCCATGAAACAGGCTAACACCACACCAAAGAACATCACACGTCATACGTTAAAAGATGTATCATTATGAAAAAAAACTAAACCCGTTCTTCATTTGGCTGCTTTTTTCGTACTTTTGTTGGCAAAATGAACATTAAACAATCACCAAACTAACATCAATACAACAATTTTATGAAAAAGATTTGCTCAATGTTGCTGCTCCTCTTGGCGGCAATCACCGTCCAGGCACAGCTGCTCTGGAAGGTATCAGGCAACGGCCTGCAAAAGCCTTCGTACATCATCGGCACATACCACCTGGCCGACGCGTCGTTCACCGACAGCATAACGGGCCTCAAAGCGGCCTTGGACGCATCTGAACAGGTGTATGGCGAGATAATAATGGCCGACATGACTTCGCCCGAAAACATGCAAAAGATGCAGGCGGCGATGATGCTTCCCGACGGACAGACCATAGACAAGCTCTACACAGCCGACGAGATGGCACGCATCAACGCGCTGGTGAAGAACGTATTGGGCGTGGAACTGACCAACCCAATGGTAATGCAGCAGCTCGGGAAACTGACTCCGTACGCCTTGCATACGCAACTCTCGGTGCTCATCTACATGAAGAGTCATCCCGTATTCAATCCAAACAACGGCTTTGACAGCTATTTCCAAAAGGAAGCCACGGCCAAAGGGAAGAGCGTAGGAGGACTGGAAACGTTTGATTTCCAAATCAACACGCTGTTCAAAAGCACCACAATGGAGCGCCAGAAGCAGTTTCTGCTCTGCCTGGCGGACAATCTTGAGTTCACCGAAAAGCAGACGGAGAACGTAATAAAAGCGTTTTTCGCGCAAGACCTTGACGGCATAGAGAAGGCAATGGACGCCAAGATGAACAACACCTGCGACTGTACCCCCGAGGAAAAGGAAACGCTCATATACGCACGCAACGACAACTGGATGAAGCAGATACCTGGAATAATGAAGCAGAAGAGCACCCTCTTCGCCGTGGGAGCAGGCCATCTGCCTGGCGAACGCGGCCTGCTGGCGCAGCTGAAAAAAGCCGGCTACACAGTGGAAAGCGTAAAATAACACACCGACAGACATTCAACTATACGCAAAGCGGTCGGACACACGTTGTTGTCCGACCGCTTTTCATATTATAACAGACGGTTGAAGCCCGGCCGTATGCTCATTCCAACGCTCCGATTATTTCCTTGACAGACTTGCATCCGTGTGCGTCGAGCCACTCGTTGATGCCGTCGCGCACCTTGACTGTAACCTCCGGGTCGATGAAATTGGCCGTGCCAATCTCGATGGCGGTAGCCCCGGCCATGATGAACTCTATGGCATCGCGTGCGTTGCAGATGCCTCCAAGGCCAACAACGGGGATTTTCACCGCCTTTGCCACCTGCCAAACCATGCGCAAGGCGACAGGTTTCACCGCCGGGCCGCTCAATCCTCCCGTGCCGATACTCAACATCGGGCGGCGCTTCTCAGTGTCGATTGCCATGCCCATAAGCGTGTTGATGAGCGACACGGAGTCAGCTCCCTCCGCCTCAACGGCACGCGCTATCTCGGCAATGTCGGTCACATTGGGCGACAATTTCACGATGAGCGTCTTAGGATAACGCGCCCTCACAGCCCTGACAACGCTCGAAGCACCGGCACAGGTAACGCCGAACGCCATGCCGCCGTCCTTCACATTGGGGCAGGATATGTTCAATTCGATGGCCGGAATGCGCTCCAATTCAGCTATGCGGGCGGCACATTCGGCGTAGTCTTCAGGCGAAGAGCCGCTCACATTGACTATGAAATTTGTGTCAATATCCTTTATTTCCGGGTAAATATGCTCGCAGAAGTAGTCCACTCCCTTGTTTTGCAGGCCGACGCAGTTAAGCATACCCGACGCCGTCTCTACCATGCGGGGATAATCGTTGCCCTCGCGCGGCTTCAAGGTGGTGCCCTTCACTATTATGCCTCCTATGCCTTCAAGAGGCACGAAATCAGCAAATTCAGGCCCGTAACCGAACGTTCCCGATGCGGTCATAACCGGATTTTTCAACCGCAAACCCTTTATTTCAACGCTTAAATCTGCCATAACAACTTATTTATATTAAATACCGGACCTTCCTTGCACACACACAGGTTGCCTTCAACCGTCTTCTCAACGCAGCAGAGGCAGGCGCCAAGACCGCAGGCCATCATGTTTTCAAGCGAAACTTCACAATCTATGCCGCGCGACTTGGCGTATTTCGCCACGGCGACCATCATCGGCTTGGGGCCGCACGACGCTATACGGTCGAAACGGATTTCGTCAAGCACGGAATGATTGGTGACGAAACCACGCTCACCGGCCGTCCCGTCTTCCGTAGTAAGGCACACGCGGCCGTAATTCTCAAACTCGTCAAGCATTAGCAAATCGGCCTTCGAGCGCGCTCCAAGCAGGAAAACGGGCTTGCAGCCAACGTCATTCAGCCGCTTGCCAAAGTAAAGCAACGGCGCGACTCCCACGCCGCCGCCCACCAGGAGCACTTTTTCCCCGCCATTGGAAGGCATCGTGAAGCTGTTGCCCAACGGGAACATGCAGTTCAACACGTCGCCTGCCTGAAGACCGGCAAGGCGGCGCGTACCGTCGCCAACCGCCGCAACGAGCAGCCACAGTTGGTTAGCGTCATAATCAACGAAGTTTACCGAAATCGGACGGCGCAGGAAAGTAGAAGGCGAACCGTCAACCCTTACCTCGACAAACTGCCCCGGAAGAATATCGGGCAGCCTGCCGTCCTGCGTCAGTTTGATAAGAACATGCTTGCCGGAAACATGCTCCACAGAGACAACCCGCAGGTCAGAAACATATTTTTTCATGCTGTATCTGTTTTTCTTTAATATTAATGTAAACGTGCGTTTCCTTTTGCAAAAATACAAAATATGGCCGCGTAATCCAAAGGATAAGCGGTCAAACATCTAAAAAAGGCAGACATTAAACGTCGCCTGCAAGCTAACGAATACGGCAGTGCGTATTTCCGCTTCTGCAAAAGACCGTCTTTCGCCTTGCAAAAGGCCGTCTTTTACACGCTAAAAGGCCGCCTTTCGCAGTCTAAAAGGCGGCCTTTTGCAAACCCGTATAAAAACAAGCATTACGACACGGGTCATTTCTTGGGTACAAAGCTCTCGTAAGTGAGGTCGTCAAAGTACACCCTGATTTCGGTGATTTGCCGCTGCGGACGCTCCACATACCTAATTTCTGGCTTCATCTGGGCGGCATATCCCCTTTGCTGCGGATGCGAAGCACCGATGTCTCCACCGCCGGCGAACAAGTCGGGTACGCGCCCTTCCGTATGCGACGGCGACATGCCGCCATCCGCTCCGCCGTCATTAGCCTGTGCGTCACCGTCGTCCTTCGCATCGTTGAACATCTGTCCGTGACCGAACATGAGCCAGTCAGTGTTCAGGTTTGGTATTTTGCTCTTGATGGCCTCTACCGTGTTGAGGGTAGGACGGGTGCGGTCGTTGAAGATGCTGCTAAGCGATGCCGCGTTAATTCCAATGAAGTTGGCAAAGGTCTGTTGGCTCATGTGCTGGGCCTCCATTATCAGCCTTATCCTGTCTTTCATTTCTGTCATAATCGTATGTTAAGCTCTATTTTCCCGATTTTCCTAAGATTTTACAAAGGTAAATCAAAAAATTCAATTACACAACAAATCTAAAAGAAATTAGAAGATTGAATTTTTAGATTTAGATATTTATATTTATAAATTTATATTGTCATTATTTACAGTTTTGAATTTACAAAAACAAAACCAAATTAACATCCGTAAATAACACATAAAGCTATAATCAAGCATTTTCATGCAAGTATTTCATTATAAGCATATTACTTAGCAACAAAATAAACGAAAACCAACGTTTATGCAATAAATGGCAGGTAAAAACATCGCATACGCCTGAAAACACTCCAAATAAAGGCCGTTATACACTGTAAATCAGCATGTTAGCATTATAATCAGTGCTTTGCATAAATATGTCTTGCGGTTTATTGATTTAAATATTTTAATTAACAAAGCTGTATTTAACGGCAAATCACACAACAAACAAACGTAAATTTAAGATTTAAAAATATCGAAACAATAAACAAATAACAAAGATTTAGAGTTTTAAAGTTTATAGTTTTATATGCTAATAAATGCTAACACTAAATTCAAAGACTCTTTTTCGGGCAAAAATCGCGTTTTTTCCGATATTCCGAAACAATGGTAAAGTGGTTTGAAAATACGCTATTCTCAGAGCGTCAAAAATCATAAAACTGCCTGATTTTTAACGCTTTTACCCACATTTTTTATGTACGGAAAAAGTGATGAAATAGAAAAAAAGAGACCGTTTGGAGGTCTCTTTTCAGTGTAAAATGAAGAAAATCAGCTCGCGTAGCAGCTCCCCTACGGGCGTATTTGGGTTGTCAAGCCCCTTACTTTTGGCGTCAGTCTCTCTGATTTTCGATATAATCTGCATCACCTTCACGCCGGTGTAGTTTCTCATGCCCGTCAGGTAGTCTCTCGCTGCCCACCCTCCCCTAAGGTCAAGCCAGCGTGCCACGCCGTCTTCGGTGTAAGGCCGAGGCGCGTAATACGCTATGAGGAGGTTCTGGAAATAAGAGAACAGCATCGGCACGAGCATGTATGCATTGCCAGCCTTCGGGTTGCCGTTGAAGTAATAGAGTATGCGGTTGGCCTTGGCAACGTCGCGGTTGACGATGGCCGAGCGCAGCTCGAAGGCGTTGAAGTCCTTGCTCACCCCGATGCGCGCCTCCACTATCTCCGGCGTTATGCGCCGGTCGTTGTCCGTGAGCGAAAGGATTAGCTTGTCAAGCTCGCCGGTTATTCGGCTAAGGTCGGAGCCGATGTGGTCGGCTATCATCTGCGCGGCCTTGTTGTCAATGGTCGCTCGGCCGTTCACCTTGAGGTAATTCTCGATGAAGGCAGGCAGTTCGTAGTCGCGCTTCTTCTTGCTCTCGAACACAACGCCCACCGCCGCGGCCTTCGCCAGTATTTTCTTGCGTCCGTCTATTGAGCCGTTCTTGTGGCAGATTACGAGCACCGTGGTCTGCATGGGCTTCTCCACGTAGCGCTCCAGCCGCTCCCAGTTCTTTATGTTCTGCGCCTCTTTCACGATTACCACCTGCCTTTCGGCCATCATCGGGTAGCGGCGCGCCATGTCAACGATTTGGTTTGCCTGCACGTCGGAGCCAAAAACAACCGACTGGTTGAAGTCGCGCTCCTCGGGCGCGAGTGCGTTGGCCTCGATGAACGACGAAATCTTGTCAATGTAGTAAGACTCCTCGCCCATCAGTATGTACACCGGCGCGTACCTGCCTTCGCGCAGGTCGCGCATTATGCTGTCGTAAGTAGCAATCTTCTTTTCGGCCATATAAATAATGGTTTACGTGCGCACGGACGGAAAAAACGTGCAAAAACAAAGGTTTTCAGCTGTTATTCATTATCTTTGCCGACGCATAACGCACTTTCAAAATGCAAATTTAATAAAATGTATCGATTAAACCTACCACAATACGAAATAAAAATAACACAGCGACAGGGCAAGCCTTACATCCTCGACACGCTGCGCCGACGCTACGTCGCGCTGACGCCGGAGGAATGGGTGCGCCAGCATTTCGTCCACTTCCTCACCGAACAGAAAGGCTATCCGCCGTCGCTGCTTGCCAACGAGGTGGAGCTTCGCGCGGGCGACAAGCGCCTGCGGTGCGACAGCGTGCTATATAATACAGCGGCGCAGCCCGTCATGATTGTGGAATACAAAGCCCCGACGGTGCAGCTTACGCAGCGCGTGTTCGACCAAATAACGGCGTACAACATGCTGATGCACGTAGATTACCTCATCGTAAGCAACGGCCTGGAGCACTACTGCTGCCGGATGGACTACGAAAACCGCACGTATGCCTTCCTGAAGGACATACCTGACTATGCCGATTTATAAAATAAGGAAACAAGAAGCCGTTCATTTAAACATTGATAACGACCATTCTTACCAATATGTCGCTTTTCGTAAAAAAACGAAAAGCGACATATTAAAGATAAGGATTTAACGACAGGTCTTTTAATCCACTACAATAGGAGTATTGCCCGAAACAATTGGACTGCACGCCATACCTGCGGGCAATTCTCCCTGTCCGCCCTTTATGAGGAAGCACAAGAATATAGATAAAACCAATTTGTTCTTTCCTTCATCTGAAAGCGTACCTCCAGACAATATCACTTGCGTCCCGTCAACGGCCGTAACACTATTGACCGTAAGTTGTATTTCACCGGCACTACCGAATAAACCATTTTTCTTGGCACGCACAACCTGTGCTTTCGCTACAGAATTTGCAGGTATAACAGTCACGCCGTCCACCTTGATGTCGCTTGTAACCCTAAAATCAACTATCTGGCCTACGGCAGCATTTTTACCAGTCACAGTGTTTACGAGCTGCATGGGAACAGCTGTCCCTGCCTTCAATACAACTTCGCGCGCTGTTGCATACAATGTACACAAGCCCAAAGCAACGATTACGGTCAACACACGCTTACCTAAAAAGAATAAAATTTTTTTGTACATAAAAATAAAAATTTAGTGGTTAATAATTAAAATAACGGTTAATATATATTATTTATCCGTTCCAACATTGCCGCACTTTCACTCAACCGCCTTGAATTATAACGTTTTGCGCCGTTTACAGACCCCATGATATTGCCTACATAGAATGTCAGCGAGAACACACCCGTTACACCAGCTATTCCATAATTCTTGTTTTTCACGCTGGTATAAGTAGCATACGCCAGCAAACCGTTTATTAATAGTGAGGTTATGGCGTTACCTGGTTGCCCGCAATAAAGGTATCCCATACCTGGTATTATAGACAGCAACCCAGCGGTCAAAGGCTTTTTCTTTCTCATGTTGCGTAGGCTTTCAAATACCTGTAAATTCTCGCGAACTGCAATATCATTGCCTACATAACAGCAGGCTTCCCTCATGTAGCTATAAGCATCTGCCTCGTACCCCATTCTCAACGCCGACAACGACCTGTACAACTCTTTCTTATACATAAAAAAACTATCTGCACAAGCAACATCCGTCAAAGTTTTCACGGCTTCCTTGTAATTTCCTATTTCGTAATACATCTTTGCAACCTGTGTCACAATTTTCGAGTTATCGCCAAATTTGGCTTTGCCTTTCACGGAAAAGTCAAAAATACCTTCCTCCTCCCTATCCAATCCATCATAACACAACAACTTACCATAATACATCGAATGGTCAAAAAGACGTGGCTTAAAATAAGCCATTCGCTCAATTTCAAGCAAAGCCAACTCATAACTATGATTGTTTATAAGCGTATTTATAAACCCCTTAATGCTGTCCGTGGCTGTTTTAGGAGACACATTGTCCGTTGTTACAAATGATTTCGGCTTATACACAATCTCCCTTGGCACTGGTTCAAATGGAGGATAATCAATTAATGACGGGTAGCCATATTCATACGTAAGGTCGTAAAATTTCCCGTCATGCCCACACCTTATCATTCTGTCGGCGGTCATGGCCATCGCTTCAAGAAACGGTTTATGCTCAAAACAAATCAACCCATAATTGGAACATGACGGATACATGGCGCACCTGCTTCCCCTTGCCTGACTGATAAAACGTTGGTAAAAACCTATTCCACCAGAGGCAGCCACACCATCTCCGCCGTCAATATCCGTCTTTTTGATTTTTATACCAACATATTCATCACTATATGTTTGTGCCAAAACTTCAACAGGCAAAAACATTGACAACATGAAACATACGCTCACGCTACGGCGTAACGACCTGCATAATACGGGAACATCCATACACTTTCAAAAATCATGGCCTATAGCACTCCCTGATTTGGCATTAAGATTATTGAAAATGAAAAGACGTGGGAGTCTCTACTTCTCGCTTATCCCACGTACAGGCTCTCGCATTGCCTTCAACCAAGGATAAGCAACGCAGTTAGCCCACGCCATGACATATTATACTATTCCCTACAACCACATCAATGGCTGCAAGGGTACAATACATCCAACGTGGACGTTCCGTTGCCGTATCTTCTTGGTTGGTGCAAATTTGCGAGATTTGTACGTAGAAGATAACGTCCGTAAACGTCCTTTACCAATAAATATAACCCACAAGCCCGTCATGGGCTAACTGGATTGGTGCAAATATACGAAAAATATATTTAGAAACAAAAATATATTTAACTTTTTACAAAAAGTAATATGAATATCCGCATACCCCCTGCAACCGCTAACCGAGCCGAGAACCTGCCATCTATGAGTATGGGCGCATGGTCGGCGCACCCATACACAGAGGGTGGCAACACTATTATGTAGGTAACCTTTTAAATCAGCCTACAGCATTTACATAACCATCTGACTATCAACCACTTACCAATATGCTACCTTTTACCTTGCAAAAGGTGGCATATTACAACGCAAAAGGCGGCAAATCGCAATGCGATTTGCCGCCTTTTGCAATCCGTCTGCACGCAAGGCACTACGGCGGAGCTATCATGTTAGCTCATGGTTACATTCCCCTCGCCTTATAAATGCGCTCCTTGGCCTCGTTGATTTCCTGGAATTTCTTTTCCGCCGCGCGGCGTATGTCGTCGCCGAGGGCGGCCACGCGGTCGGGATGATGCTGCAAGGCGAGCTTGCGGTAGGCGCGACGCACCTCGTAGTCGGTGGCCGTCGGCGGAACGCCGAGCACGGCGTAGGCGTCGTCGAGCGTGCCGCCCGTCAGCTTGAGCATCGAGTCGAGGTCGGCGTCGGACATGCCCATGCAGCGCGAAACGTCCCTCAGCGCATCCACTTCGCTGCCCGGCACGCTGCCGTCGGCCTGCGCCAGCATCACGAGGAAGTTCAACAGTTGCAGCCTTTGAGAGTAATCCATGTTGGCGGCAATCTGCGCGCAACTCTCGCGTATTACGTTCTTGAACGCCCCGGGGCGGCCTGCCTCCATGCGCTTCTGCTCGTCGAAGAGGCGCAGAAGTATGCTGTTGCCCTGCTCCACGGCTGCTTCGCCGAAGTTAGCGCGCAGGAAACGGCGCACAAACTCCATCTCGGAGTGCATCACGCGGCCGTCGGCCCTGATGATGTATGAGGCCAACACGAGCAGCGAAAACAGGAAGCTGTTGCGCTGTCCCTCGTAATACTGCCGCCTGCGGGCCTCCTCCCAGGCGTCGCCAAAGCCCGAAAAACCGTCAACCTTACGGTCTTCACCAGTGTTGACGGCCTTCAGTCCGTAATCAAACAACGCACCCAAGGCCACTCCGGCCAGTGCTCCCAACGCGCCACCCGACATGAAGCCGAGTATGCCGCCTATCCATTTACCTGCTGACATATTCCTTTTCAGTTACAAGTTGACAAAATACAAGCAAACAAGGAGACATGCTTATATCCCCTAATGATGCCGTTTTACCATGCAATACAAAAATAACACCAATATGGCAAAACGTCGGTGATTTTCTTAATTCTTAACTCTTAATTCTTGATTTTTCACTCTTTCCACTCCACCAGAGCCTCTTCCACGCCCTTTACGAACATGGGCAGCTCCGCCGCAAGCAGCCTTACGGTCTGCACGCGCAGCTTTCCTTCGCCGTATTCCTTCCTCTGCGTCATGGCAAGGAGCGGCGCGCCGCCTTCCGTTGAAACGCCGAACGTGACGTCTCCGCTAAGCGAACGCACCATAAGTCCCGGTGGAACAGCCTCGCCCGAACGCAGTTTGCCGTCCAAAAGGCTTATTGCCGCAAGCAGTTCGGCCAGCTCCTTACGGTCGAAAAACAGCTTCTCGCGCTCATATCCGCCGCCTGCGGCCTGCACGCTGTGTGTTATTTTAAGGTACGCTTCCGCCCCGCTCTCGATAAAATCAAGGTAGACAGTGCCGCGCTTCAGCCTCAACGCCCTGCTCCATTGGCTCAAACGGCTTTGCTTAGGCTCGTCCCGTGCAGGCTCTTCCTTCGCCTCTCCCGGCATTTTCAGCCACGGCTGACCGTTCTCCAGATACTCAACGTTGTCGAAACCGGCCAGCGCACGCTCCAGCTTTCCGCCCTTAGTGCAATAGCCTACGACCGTTTTCTGCGCCAAAGAGAGCATCAGCACGTTCCTGTCGAACGCCGAACGGGCCGTCACATTATGCACGCTCCCGTCGCAATGGGTCACTATGAGCAGCCTGCTTTCGCTCAAGGCGGTACGCACATCGTCGCTCCAGCGGCTCGGCATGGCCTCCGCCAGGCAGAGGATTGTCGGTATGTTGCGCTGCAAAAGGGTGGTAAACACGGCGCGCTCCATGGGCGACTGGTTGCCGCACATCACGCAGTCGCGCTCCGGCGAGAGGCCGAGCATCCACTTGCCCACAAGGTATTCCAGTCCGTCGGGCGTCTTCCGCGAGCACACAAAGGCCGTTTTCTCGCACTGCATCAACGCCTCGTTGCCGAGTTTAGACAGTATTTTCATTAATTGAAAGTTGAGAATTGATAATTGAGAATTATGATTTGCTTTGAAAATAAACGGTTAAAAACAAAGAATTAAGCACACTGACAACAAGTCATATTCTCTTAACTCTTAATTCTTAACTCTTAATTTTCACTTGAATATCCCTCGTAATAATATGACTGTTCTATGCCTTTGAAGATTATTTCGCGGTCGTCCGTTCGGTCGGTCAACGCCGGTTGAAGCAGCATACGCAGCTCAAGGTCGTTTATCGGGCTGCGTTCCATGGCCTGAAGGTACATGTCCTTGTCCACCTTCTGCCAGTCAACCACTCGGCCGAGACTGCGTTTCAGCATCATGTCAAGCCATATACGGGTAGCCCGTCCGTTGCCTTCCATAAACGGATGGGCGATATTCATCTCAACATATTTGGCTATAATTTCCTCGAAAGTGCCTTCAGGCATCTTCTCGATGATTGGCAGAATGGCGTAAAGATACAGGCAGTTGGCGAAGCGGAAGCCGCCTTTGGAGATGTTTAATTTACGGATTTTGCCTGCAAAGTCATACAAACCACCGAACAACCGGCGGTGAATGTCACATAAACCACTGACCGTTCCTACCTCTATAAGGTCTATTTCGCCGCTCTCAAACAGGGCTTTCGCCTGTTCAAGACTTTGCCTGTCAATGTCTTTTCCGTTGTTTTTCATAACGCAAAAATACGAAAAGTAATTAAGAATTAAGGGTTAAGAATTAAGAAAATTACCAACGAAGCATATTTTCTTAATTCTTAACCCTTAATTCTTAATTCAAAAGCTCTTAACTCTTAATTAGCTTACAGCCTGCTCTTCTGCCCTGCTCCGGCGCCCGTCCCCTTATATTTGCTGCGCGAAGTGTTGAACTTATAGCGCACGGTAAGGTTGATGTCACGCATCGCCTTAGGCTCGTAGATTGACTCGCGCATCGTTCCGTAGTACGTCACAACGCTGGTCTTGTCGGTCTTGAACAGGTCTGAGACGTAGAGCGAGAGCGACAGTTTGTCCTTCAAGAACGACTTGTAGAGCGACAAGTCGGCGCGGAACGACGGCTTGCGCATGTAGTTGTTCTCCTCTGCACCGGTCGTATTGCAGCGCATGTTGAGCGAAATCTCGCACAACTTGGTCTCAACGGTGTTGTCGAAGCGGAACGTCGCCATCGGATTGTCAAGCGGATTGTGCCCGTGGACGGCCATCTTGAACCACTGTTTCTGCACCCCAAGCATCAGCGAAGGATGCCAGATGCCGAACTTGGGGCGAAGGTTGAGCGAGGCATACACGTTATCGTAAGCCTCACCGTTAACCTGACGGAAGAGCGCGACGGCCGGGTCGTCGTTGTAAGTCTCGCTGTGTTGCAGTATGGGGTCAATGATATGGGAGTAGCCCACGCTGAACATCAGCCACTTGTACGAGGCCGCGAAGTTCACGTTATGCGACTTTGTAGGCACGAGGAAGGGGTTTCCGCCCTCGTAGGTATAGCGGTTGTCGTAGTTTATGTTGCTGCGGAGCTGGTTGTAAGAGGGGCGGCGTATGTCGGCGGAATAGCCGAGTTGCAGGCCGACTTTGCCGAACATCGCCGATAGCGCTACCGACGGGAACCAGTCGCCATACGTCTTGCTCTGCTCCGCTATGCGCTTGCCGTCCTCGTAATAGTCGAAGTCCACGTCCTCGTAACGCAGTCCGAGCTGCGCACTCAACGGGCCGAACTGCCGCGCGTACTCAACGAACGCCGTGGCAAGGCCCTCCTCCGTGCGGCTGCGGTCGTCGTCGATGATGCCCTTGGGCAGCACGGTGTACACCGTCTTACGCGTAGAGTAAGAGTATTCGCCGCCGAAAGAGAGGCTGCCGCCAAAAAGCGGAGCAGTAACAACGAGCTTCGAAGCTATGAGGTTGCTGCGCGGAACGGTGTTCGTAGTAACGTCGTTATGCTCCGTGGGTTGCCCAGTCTCGGTGTAGTCTTCGACGGTGTTCATCGTCGCATCCGACTTGGTGTACATCCAATCGGTGTTGAAATCGATGCCCCACCGGCCGATTTTGCCCGTGTAATAAGCGTTGCCCTGAAGCGTGGTAGCCTGCGTTGAGGCGGTGTAGTCGCTGCGTAGCTGCTCGGTCAGAGTGCCGTCCTGCGTGAGCGTAGACTCCATCCAGCCGCCCGGCTTGTTCCACGGCTGGCGGCGGTAGCTGGCGCTTATGCCTACGGAATGGTTTTGGTTGAACATGTAGCTTACGGCCAGCCGCGCGTACAGGTTCTCGTTCTTGTACACCTGGTCGATTTCGCTGCGCTGCCGCCAAGTGTCCTCAAGGTGTGTGATTTGCTCTATCGTCTTGGGGTCAGGGCTGGCCCATTTAGATGCGCGGAGCGTCGCGCCGACATCAAGTCCGCCCGTGCGGTAGTTCATGTTGAGGTTGTCCTCGCCCACAAGGTAGCCGTAATCGTTAAGCTCACCGAACAAACGGTTGTCAAGACTGAAGCCGTCGCCCACGGCCTTCTTCGTCGTTATGCGTATGACCGACGTGACGCTGGCGTCGTAACGTGCGCCGGGGTTGGTTATAACCTCCACATCTTTTATATTGTCCGCGCTCAAACGGTCAAGCTCCGAGTTGTCCCTCACCTTGCGCCCGTTGATGTACATCTCGGGCGTTCCGCGCCCGAACACCTCTATTTCGCCGTTCCTTGCCGACACGTTCGGTATGCGGTCGAGCAGCCGTTCGATGGTTCCGGCGTGCTCAAGCAGGGTTCCGCTCACGCCCGTAACCATGCCCTCGCCCTTCAGGCGCGTCTTGGGCAGGTCGCTCTTTACGACAACTTCGCCTAAAACTTGCGACACGGCTTCAAGGCGCACCGTGCCCATGTCACTGCGGCGGTCGGCGTAGAGCGTTTTGTAACCGAGCGAAGAGAAGCGCAGCAGGCGGCCTTCGCCCTTGGTGTCGAGGGTGAACGTGCCGTCGTCAGCGGTCATAACGCCGGAGACAAAGGCCGAGTCGGGCAACGAGAGGGCCACCACGTTGGAGTAAGGCAGTGGCTGTCCGCCGCCGTCAACGACGCGTCCCGTCACCGTTTGCGCCGCCAACGGGTGCGCCAAAAGCGCGCAACAATACAGCGCGGAGAGTCTGGTAAATGTATTCATATATGTCATTTGTCGTGATGTTTTATATCCAATAGACGTAGTTTGTCGTGAAAATGTTACACGGCTGGGCCGGTTTTTATTTGTAATTGACGGCAAATCGTCTTCCAAAAGGCCGTCAATTGCACGCTGAAAGGCCACCTTTTGCAGCCTGAAAGACGGCCTTTTGCAAAGCCCTTGATTATCAACGGGTTACGCGGCAGTGTCACCATACCGCCCGAACGCCCTGTTTTCAGCAGCGCAAAGGTATGAAAATCATGCGTAATACGCAACCCGAAAAGCGACATTCCGCCGTTTACCCCCCCCGAAAATTTAACATAAATCAACACTCCACGTGGTCTAATTGCCCCATTATTCGCTATATTTGCATTCCTGAAAGCCTTGCAGGTAATCATAATTTTCAACTCTCAACTCTCCATTCTCAATTAACCATGAAGACCGAACTTGAAAAATGCCTCGCCGGAGAACCTTTTTTCGGCGGCGACCCGGAAATAGCCACGATTGCGGCGAAGGCCAAACGCCTGACGCGCGAGCTTAACGACACCGCCTATACGGACATCGACAGGAAGCGCGACATCATGCGCCGGCTGTTCGGCCGCGTGGGGCAGCGCGTGCATATAGACGTTGACTTCCACTGCGAGTACGGCCGCCACATACTCATAGGCGACCGCGTAATAATCAACATGAACTGCACCTTCGTTGACAACAACATCATCGAAATAGGCAACGACGTGCTCATAGCCTCAAACGTGCAAATATACACCGCCACACACTCCACCCGCTACGCCGAACGGATGTTGCCCGACGACGGCTCTGACGGCTGCGAATTTTGCCTTACATACGCAAAGCCCGTGAAAATATGCGACGGCGCATGGCTCGGCGGCGGCGTAATAGTGCTGCCCGGAGTGACAATCGGGCGCAACAGTGTCATCGGAGCAGGCAGCGTAGTGACCCGTTCCGTGCCCGACAACTGCGTGGCTGTTGGCAATCCGTGCCGGGTAATCAAAAAGATTGACAACGGGGAATGATAATGGAAACGTGAAAACCTTTCCATAACAAGCGGAATATGCCTCCATTTCCACCACAAACCAAATAAAAAACGACGGCCGTTTCATATTCCGCAAAATTTCATTAACTTTGCAGAAGCTTCACCCACGCCGTGTCCCAAACGGGAGGCGACAACGAGGGAGGGAGGGAGCACTACATATCAGAAAAGGCGTTTGCTGACGCTTTGTTTTTGGCGGTTCGAAACTTCCACAAACCGAATTAGTTGTCGAAAACATCGCAGAGGTGGATGCCACGGGTAGGTATATGCCATTCCCGTCGGTGTGCATAAGGCAGTCTATGCCTTAATGCACACCTGTACGGATTGTATATATGCCAACGGCGTGGGTATCACTCTGTCTGTTTACAACCAAGGCTGTGGAAGGCCGCGAACCGCAAAACAGGCAGAAGCAGAGATACCCCCGCTTTTTCATATGTGGCTGAACAGCAGTGGACACCAAAGCAACAAGTCTGGCACCGGGGTATATGCGGACAAAAAACAACCGGTAACCGATGCTCGCAAAATCTATCCTAAAACTGTTCAGGAAAGTAAACTTGTGGAAAACCGTTTATTTCAACCTGCACTACTTTCCATGGAAAACGGCCCTACGCCTGCCCGTATTCATATACAAACGCTCGGAACTGTACAAGATGAAGGGGCGCATCGTAATCAACGCTCCCGTCAAGACCGGCATGATGAAACTGGGACCTCACGGCCTTGGCACGCAGGACATGCTGTTTGAAAGGACAATGTGGGAAGTGGCCGGCACGCTGGTGATAAACGGGAACGCGTGCATAGGCCGCGGAAGCAAGATAAGCATAGGCGAGAACGCCACCTTGACGCTTGGCGACAACTTCACAATCACGGGCGGCTCTGACATCATCTGCCACAAAGCAATAACCTTCGGCAGGGACTGCCTGCTGTCATGGGACATCCTCATGATGGACACCGACTTCCACAATGTGCTCGACCTGCAAGGCAAAAAGATTAATGCGCCCAAGCCAATCACAATAGGCAACCATGTATGGATAGGCTGCCGTAACACCGTTCTGAAAGGCACTACGATAGCGGATAACTGCATCGTTTCGGCAAACTCTACGATAACACGGAGCTTCGACAAGCCAAACTGCATCGTCGGCGGCAACGGAAAGAACGCAGGAACAATAAAAGAGGACGTCGACTGGGAACAATGACATGGCTAATCGTGCCATGCAAGCAAGCATATTACCATCCTTCTGATTAGCAATACTTATCCTTTCACGCTTTTACTCATTGCCTCCAACGCCTCGTTTTGCTCGTTTTCTGACAACGTGACAAGGTTGTTCACGCAACCGAGCATGGCCACTCCGCCGAAGTTTAATTGTTGTAAGTAATCGATTTTGTCGGGAGTTACGCCGCCAAGAGCTACCACCTTATTGTCAATTATGCCTTCGCTTGACGCTTGTTTCAGCGTCTCATCGGTGAAGGCCGAGGCGTAACCTTGCTTTGAAACACTGTCGAAAATCGGACTAAGAAAGACGTAATCGCAAGCGTCTTTATATCGTTTTACTTCCTCCAAAGAGTGGCACGAACGGCTTACGTGCCACTCGTAGCCGTCAGGCACGGTGCTGCGACGCGCGTTGAGGTGTATTCCGCACAAGCCGTAAGGCTGTGCAAGCTCGAAAAAGTCGTGAATTACGATGCGCCGGCGGTCGTCGCTTGTCAAATCGTCAAGCAACCTCGCGCAGTCGTCTACCGTCGCCCCGGGCTTGCGCAGGTGAACAATGTCAACGCCGTGGGCGAATAAACGGTGGATGAACGCGGCTTCGCCGGGAAAAAATGTAGGAGAAGTTATTACAAGCCAAAGCATGAAATGAATACTGAAACACCCGCCACAACCATCTTTTCGTGATGGTTGCGGCGGGTGTAAAGCGGGTTATGATATTACTTTTTCAGTCTCTCAATGATGAGCTGGGCCACCTTCTTGCCAGACATAAGCATTCCGCCGAAAATCGGTCCCATGCGGGGAGTGCCGCTGACGGCCGAAGCAGCCATGCCACAGACGTAAAGTCCGGGGTAAATCTCTTTTGTTCCGTTTACAACTTCTTCCTCGCCTGCAACCACGTCGAGCGAGCGTTCACCTATAACATCGCCCGTATCGGTAGCCAGGTGAATGCCGTTCTTGCGCGCAACGGTCTTGCACATCTCGCTGTCATGACCCGTTCCGTCGATTACGCACTTAGCCATTATGTTCAGCGGGTCAACGTGCAGACCCTCGCGGAGCACCGGCGTCCAGTTTACTACAACGCCACTTACAACGTTGTCCTTGAACACAACGTCCTCAACAGAGTAGCAGTTGAAGATTGTGGCTCCCTCGTGTACGGCCTTGTAAAGCAGCGCCGACGTGCTTTCAACGGAATCCATGACGTATAGTCCGTCGCCGTAAGGCTTATAGTTGATGTCGAAATCTTTTACAATATCGATTGCTTCTTCCTGAACAACAATCTGGTTGAACATCATTGCGCCGCCCCACATGCCGCCGCCGGGTGACAACTTGCGGTCAAACTGAGCCACCTTCAACCCGGCCTTAGCCAGGTAATAGGCCGCAACAATGCCCGACGGACCGCCGCCAACAATGGCTACGTCGAGGTCGAGGTTTCTTTCCAACTTCTCAAAATAGGTACTGATGATACCCTGTGAAACTTTCTTTTCAATCATTTTTATTATTATTTTATAATAGGTTTATCGGAATTTATAGAAGTTAAAGAAGTTATCGCCCATTTCGCAGGCTAAGAAGTTAAAGCCATTGCCTTACCTATCAAAGCATTTGACTTTAACTTCTATAACTTCTCTAAATTCTTTAACTTCAAAAATCAAACGTCACATTCTGCGTCCTTGATGGTCTGGCTGATGCGCATCGCGCAGAAGTTAGGGCCGCACATCGTGCAATACTTGCCTCCAACGTGGTTAGCCGTCTTGTAATACTCCAACGCACGCTCCGGGTCAAGGCTCAAGTTGAACTGGTCTTTCCAACGGAACTCGTAACGGGCCTTGCTCAACGCGTTGTCGCGCACCATCGCCCCGGGATGCTGCTTGGCAAGGTCGGCGGCGTGGGCGGCCAACTTGTAGGTGACAACTCCCACGCGAACATCGTCACGGTCTGGCAATGCAAGGTGCTCTTTCGGCGTGACATAACACAGCATCGCCGTGCCGAGCCAGCCTATTTGGGCAGCTCCGATGGCACTGGTAATATGGTCGTAGCCCGGCGCAATGTCGGTAACGAGCGGGCCGAGGGTGTAGAACGGCGCGTTGTGGCACTTCTCGATTTGCCTCTGCATGTTCTCCGGGATTTTGTGCATGGGCACATGTCCCGGCCCTTCGATGAACGCCTGCACGTTCTTTGCCCACGCACGCTCCACGAGTTCGCCCATGGTATCAAGCTCGGCAAACTGCGCACGGTCGTTGGCATCGTACACACTGCCGGGACGAAGGCCGTCGCCAAGCGACAGGGCAACGTCATACTGCGCGCAAATGTCACAAATATCGTCAAAATGTTCGTAAAGAAAACTCTCCTTCTGGTGCATCTGGCACCACTTCGATATAATGCTTCCGCCGCGGCTTACCATACCCGTCATGCGGTTGTCGGCAAGGTGTATGTTCTGAAGACGTATGCCGCAATGGATGGTGAAGTAGTCAACGCCCTGCTCGCACTGCTCAATCAACGTGTCGCGGAACAGCTCCCAAGTAAGGTCTTCGGCCTTTCCCTTGACCTTCTCCATTGCTTGATACATCGGCACCGTGCCCACGGGAACGGGGCAGTTGCGGATAATCCACTCGCGGGTCTCGTGAATGTTGTCGCCCGTTGACAAGTCCATGAGCGTGTCGCCGCCCCACTTGCAGCTCCAGACGGCCTTCTCCACCTCCTCGTCTATTCCCGAAGTAGTGGCCGAATTGCCGATATTTGTGTTGATTTTGACAAGGAAATTGCGCCCGATAATCATCGGTTCGGCCTCGGGATGGTTGATGTTGGCCGGTATTACGGCGCGTCCTGCGGCCACTTCGTCGCGCACAAACTCGGGAGTTATGTGCGTTTCGATGCCCAGTTCGGCGCAGTTCATGTTCTCGCGAATGGCTACATACTCCATTTCCGGCGTTACAATACCCTGCTTGGCATAGTACATCTGGCTTACCTGGCAGCCTTGCTTCGCCCTAAGCGGCAACGTGATATGCTCGAAACGCAGGTGGTCGAGCGAGCGGTCGTCACGCCGCATGCGTCCGTATTCTGATGAAATCTCTGGCAAACGCTCCACTCCGCCACGCTTCATAATCCACGGTTCGCGCAAGCGTGGAAGCCCTTTCTTTACGTCAATCGCCACGTCCGGGTCACTGTAAGGCCCTGAAGTGTCGTAGATATAAACCGGCGGATTGGGGTGTTCCACCCTCTTTCCGTCCTCAATGGTCACTGTCGGCAACTGATGAACGACGCGCATCCCGACCCTGATGTCGGGATAAAGAGAGCCTTTCAAATAGACTTTCTCCGACCCCGGATAAGTGATTTTTATGTTATTCTCCATAAACTATTGTTTTAGTTAAGAGTTAAGAATTAAGAGTTAAGAAAATATGCAATGGCATTTTTCTTAATACTTAACTCATAATTCTTAATTTTTCAACTACTTTTCTCATCTCCTCCACGGGCTGTTCGGCACGCAACACGCTGCCGCTAAGGGCTATACCCGACACTCCTGCGGCCATAAGCTGCGGTATGTCGTCACTGGTTATGCCGCCGATGGCTACGAGAGGAAGCCCTATACCGTGTTCCTTCATTTGCGAAAGGATGCGCTTGTAGCCCTCAAGACCAAGCATCGGGGCAAGGTTTTTCTTCGTCGTAGTGAAGCGGAACGGGCCGCATCCTATGTAATCGGCACCCTGCGCGGCAAGCCTCTGCACGTCTTCAAACGTATTCGCCGTGCCGCCGATGATGAAACTGTCGCCTGCAAGGCGGCGCGCCTCGTCCACAGGCATGTCGTTCTTGCCCAAATGCACGCCGTCGGCACCTACACGGAGAGCCAACTCCACGTGGTCGTCGATGACAAACACCGCCCCCTTGCGCCTGCATTCAGGCAAAATGAGCCGCGCCACGCGCTCTATCTCATCCTCGCAAGCATCCTTCATGCGCAGCTGAATCCACCGGCAACCGCCCTCAAGAGCCATCATCGCCGAGTCGTAATATGAATATTTATCCGTGAAATGGGTGATGAATTGCAGGCGTGAGGCGGTTTTAAGGTCATGCGGTTTTAAGGTTATACGGTTAAACGGCACAACCTTATACCCCCCAAACCTCATAACCCTATCTGCATAAAAGTGGCACACAGGTCCGTGGCCGCGGCCTACATGCACACCGGCACCGGCCTTCAACGCCTCCGTAAGATACCCCTTGGCCTGCCGCACGGCGTCTTCAAGCCCGTTGCCACGGGCCAGCAAAGCCGCGATAGCCGACGAAAGGGTGCATCCCGTGCCATGAGTGTTCGGCGTATCTATGGTCTCCGCCGTGAACTCCACACGCTTCACGCCTTCACCTTTATATATATATAGGTAATCGGTCTTCGTCTTTCCCTCGGCATGACCGCCCTTTATAAGCAACGCCTTAACGCCAAGCCGCAATATGGCTTGCGCCGCATCGTCCACCGACGTGTCCGTACCGGCCAAAGTCCAGGCCTCGGGCAGGTTGGGCGTAACCAAGTCGGCCATGGGCAGCAGCCGTTCCTTCATTATAGCCAAGGCGTCGGGCTGCATCAAGGCGCATCCGCTCGTAGACACCATTACGGGGTCAACCACCAGGAACTTCGGCCTATACGCCGTCAGCGCGCACACTATGGCGTCGAGCGTCTCGGAGTCGTTAACCATGCCGATTTTCACCGCGTCCACCGTAACGTCTTCCATTACGGCGGCTATCTGGTCGTAAACCACCTGCGGCGGCAGCTTGTGCACATACTTAACGCTCTGCGTATTCTGCACGGTTACGGCCGTAATGGCCGTTGCGCCATATACGCCAAGGGCGGAAAACGTCTTCAAGTCTGCCTGTATTCCTGCTCCGCCGGAAGGGTCAGAGCCTGCTATTGTCAATGCCGTTACGTATCTTTTCATCAGTTTTGCGGTTGTACGATGTTGAGGTTATACGGTTATAAGGTTATGCGGTCGTACTGTTTTGAGGTTTTGGGGTTATGCGTACAAACCGCAGAACCTTACAACCGTAAGACCTTATAACCGTAAACTATTTGTACTGGAAAAGACGGGACGCATGACAACTATGGGTTATGCGCAAGAAAGAATGAACGTTACCAAAATCCCAGCGTCGGCATTACCCGTACTGGTGCAATGTGTATCTTCTCAGCCGCAGACCGCGTTCAGCATAGCCCGTGGCACCACCTTTTGAGTACGTCCGCAAAGATAACGCTTTAATGCGTAACGGCAAAACTTTTAAGTGTTTTTTACTTAAAAGTCACTGCCCCATGCTTACGGTGAAACCCAGCTTCTGAAGGCCGTACTTATGTATGTTGGCAAGGATTAGCGAATATTTCAGCTGTGCGCCGTCTGAAACAATGTCAAGCACCTGCCTGTATTCATCCGCCGGAATGACATCCTTCAGCATCGGGCCGCCGCCCTCTGTCCTTACAAGCCTTATTTTGTCGGTAAGCGGAGAAATGACGTAGGCGTAATATGCCTGAAACGGCACCTTGTTGAACAAAACCCAGTCAGGGTCATCCTTCGGGAGCACGTTTTCTACGTAAATGCGCTTGCTTTCATACGGCAGATACGCCGTAGTGCCGCCATATATGAGCACGTCGCCGTCCTTATTCACCTTTATTTCAGGCTCTATGGCATACTTGTCAAACGGGCATTGGTCGTAATACTCTATGTCCGCCTCGCTCTCTACCACAGGCTCTTCCGGCGTTTCCGGCTCCGTAACCACCCTATCGTCAAGTATTTTTATGAGCTTATACCTGCAATTGGAGCCGTCGGCAGGCGGATTGGCGAGTATTGTCTTCCTTACCCGCAGCTCGTAACTGTGCCCCTTGACGTAAGTAAATCCTTCTATCGCTCCGAACATCAGGGGCTGCCACTTGCCGTCTCCACCCTCTTCCTTCACAAGCATACATTCTATGGGGTACTCCGCGTTGGTGTCAAACAAGTCGTAAGTTATGCCCGTCTCGTGCGACACTGACATCATGATTTCCTTCACGACGTCCTTCGGCTCGTCGTCATTGTCCAGACTGCAACTTACCATCAACATGCCGGCAAGCAGCATCAGGGGCGAAAGATATTTGCTCATAATAAACCGTTTTTAAAGATAACAAACACGTATTTGCCTACAAATATACGCATTCTTACCGAATGGGGGGGGGTAAATTTTAAAGAAAAACAAATGATTTTAACCACATTATAATAATACGGAGGCAAATACTTAAAATATGAAAGGCCGTCTTTCGCGTCATGAAAGACGGCCTTTCGGCCTACAAAATG